>Ga0213872_10000031_pt1 | contig 139321 bp, 132 predicted proteins | sample VelepicomBERX_R2_FD_160071 | JGI IMG/M metagenome (GOLD analysis project Ga0213872, IMG submission 160071) | Rhizosphere microbial communities from Vellozia epidendroides in rupestrian grasslands, the National Park of Serra do Cipo, Brazil - RX_R2 | ecosystem: Host-associated > Plants > Roots...
GTCGAGCGACCGCGCGGGGAAACGGGAGGTTTGGCCGGAAGGTGTCGTCGCGGCGGCTGGCTTCGCGACTTGCGCAAATGATAAACAATTGATTATCTTGCGCAAGTGTTTTTTACCAACTTCGCACACGCCGCGACGCGACCGGACGCGCGTGGCGCGCGGTGGTCGCGGCGCTTCGGGGTGCGGGTTGGGGGAGGGCGGCGGCGCCGCGGCGCGTCAGCGCCGCTTGTTCTGCTTGAGCGGCGCGACGCCTTGCTGGAGCTTGCGCCAGTCGTCGAGCGGGTCGGCGGGCGCCGGCGGCGGCACGGCCGGCGCGGCGCGCGCGGTCGTTCGGCCGGCGGGGGCGGGCGCGGCGGCCGGCACGATGCCGGGCTCGGGCGTCAGCACCTCGCCGAGCAGGTCGAGCAGGCGCGTGCGCGCGCGTTGCGGGTGGCGCCGGTAGTAGCTGAGCACGAGGCCGACGATGAAGCGCTCGTCGTCGTCCTGCGGCGTGCTCGGGGTTTCGGGCGCGGCCGCCGCGAGCGGCGCGGCCGCGTTGTGCTCATGGTCCATCCAGCCCGGCGGCTTGTGGAACAGCTGCTCGAACTGGCGCGCGAGGCGCTCGCCGATCTGGCGGCTGCGCCCCTTGATCTGGCTCCAGTAACTCGGCTGGATCTGCAGGCGCTCGGCAAAACGGCGCTCGAGGCCGCGCAGGGTGGCGGCGTCCGGGTGCTTGACCGTGGCGGCGACGAATTCTTCGAACAGGAGCAGCGCGTTGTCGAGGCGGATCTGCGCGGTGTCCCGGTGCGGGGCTGACATGGGGCCATATGATAAAGCCTCGTTCACCAGGGCGCCGCGCGGCCCCATGGGAAGGCCCCGCGCGCGGCGGCGCTGATAAACGATCGATGATCAGCGGGGCTATTCTTCCTCGCGCACCTTGTAGCCGGCGACGAGCTGGGCCTGGGTGTTCGGCGGCACCGCCTCGTAGTGCGAGAACACGAGCGTGTAGCGGCCCTGGCCGCTCGTCATCGCGTTGAGGCGGGTCTGGTAGTTCGCGAGCTCGGCGAGCGGCGCGAGGCCCTGGACGTTGACCATGCCGGGCACGCTCGCGCCGGTGCCGTTGACCTGGCCGCGCCGCGCCGCGAGGTCGCCGGTGATGTCGCCCATGCTCGCGGCCGGCGCGCTGATCTCGACCTGGACGATCGGCTCGAGCACGAGCGCGCGGGCCTCGCGCACCGCGGCGATCAGCGCACGCCGCGCGGCCGTGAAGAACGCGATCTCCTTGCTGTCGACCGAATGGTGCTTGCCGTCGAACACGCTGACGCGCAGGTCGACGAGCGGGTGGCCCGCGATCACGCCCGCGTCCAGCGCCGCGCGCACGCCCTTCTCGACGGCCGGCATGAACTGGCCCGGGATCACGCCGCCCTTGACCGCGTCGACGAACTCGAAGCCCGCGCCGCGCGCGAGCGGTTCGATGCGCAGCCAGACCTCGCCGAACTGGCCCGCGCCGCCGCTCTGCTTCTTGTGGCGGTAATGGCCCTCGGCCGGCGCCGCGATCGTCTCGCGGTAGGCGATGCGCGGCGGCTGGGTCGTGAACTCGAAGCGGTGGGTCTCGCGCAGGCGCTCCTGGAGCATGCGCAGGTGCAGCTCGCCGAGGCCGTAGACGATGGTCTCGTTGGTCTGCGCGGCGCGCTGGATGCGCAGGCAGGGGTCTTCCTCGACGAGGCGCGCGAGGATGTCCCACAGGCGCTGCTCGTCGCCGTGGCGCGTCGGGCTGATCGCGAGTCCGTGGACGGGCTCGGGGAACTCGATCGGCGCGAGCACGATGTGCTCGTCCTCGGGCGCGTCGTGCAGCACCGCGTCGCGGTGCAGGTCCTCGACCTTGGAGATCGCGCAGAGCTCGCCGGGCAGCGCGCGCTCGACCTCGATGTGCCGGCCGCCCTGCAGCATGAACAGGTGGCCGACGCGAAACGGCTTGCGCGCGTGGCCGATGAAGAGCTGGGCGTTGCGCGCGAGCGTGCCCTGGTGCACGCGCAGCACGCCCATCTTGCCGAGGTAGGGGTCGTTGATGATGCGGAACACGTGGGCGAGCACATGGGCGGCCGGGTCGGGGCGCGCCGTGATCGGCGCGGCGTCGGCGCCGGCGCCCGCGAAGAACTGCGGCGGGTTGCCCTCGGCCGGGTTCGGCAGCAGGCGTTCGATCATGTCGAGCAGTTCGGCGATGCCGGCGCCCGTGCGCGCCGAGGTGAAGCAGACCGGGATCAGGTGGCCCTCGCGCAGCGCCTGCTCGAGCGGCGCGTGGAGCTCGCGCGGGTCGACGTCGCCCTCGCTCAGGTAGCGGTCGACGAAGGCCGCGTCGACCTCGACGACCTGCTCGACGAGCGCGCGGTGCGCGTCGGCGACGCTCGCGAAGTCCGCGTCGCCGCTCGCCGCGTAGAAGCAGTCGCTGACGCGGCTCGCGCCCGCGGCCGGCAGGTTCAGCGGCAGACATTCGCGGCCGAAGGCCTCGCGCAGCTGGGCGAGCACGCCGGGCAGGTCGAGCTCGGGCGCGTCGATCTTGTTGACGACGATCGCGCGGCACAGGCCGCGCCGCGCCGCGGCCTCGAGCATGCGCGAGGCCATCAGCTCGACGCCGTTCTGCGCGTTGATCACGACGATCGCGGTGTCGACGGCCTCGAGCGCCGGCAGCGCGTGGCCGATGAAGTCGGGCGCGCCGGGGGTGTCGATCACGTGCAGGGACAGGCCCGCGTGCCCCAGATGGACTTGCGCCGCGAACAGCGAATGCTGGACGCGGCGCTCGATGGGGTCGAAGTCGCTGACGGTGCTGCCGCGCTCGACGCTCCCGGCCTGGGCGATGGCCCCCGATTTGCTGAGCAGGGCCTCGAGCAGGCTGGTCTTGCCGGCGCCGGCCGGTCCCACGAGTGCCAGCGCGCGAATGGCGGCGATGCCCGTCGCGCCGGCCATGCCTTCGACTGTCATGGCGGTCTCCTGTGGTTTGCGGTCCAGGGTAGTCCTCCGGCGCGCGCGGGGCAAGAGGCTTGACAATGGGCCGTGTTGACGAGGACCAAGATGAAACAGAGCGCGCTCTTGACCGCCTTGCGCACGCTGACGTCCGCTGCCGCGCTCGTCGTCTTGCTGAGCCCGGCCGCCGCCGCGCCCGACGCGCCGCCGCCGTCCGCGCCGCGCGACCCACGCATCGACGCCGTGCTCGCGGACATCTCGGCCGCGCGCATCGAGCACGACATCGCGACGCTCGTCGGCTTCGGCACGCGCCACACGCTGTCCGAGACCGCGTCCGACACGCGCGGCATCGGCGCCGCGCGGCGCTGGATCCTCGGCGAGCTGCAGGCCTGCGCGGCACGGCCCGGCGCGCGCCTGAAGGTCGAGGCCCAGCCGTTCACCCAGCCGGCCGGCGTGCGCGTGAGCGCGCCGATCGAGCTCGTGAACCTCGTCGCGACGCTGCCCGGCACCGCGCCCGCGGCGAAGGACCGCCTGCTCGTCGTGAGCGGCCACTACGACTCGCGCGTCAGCGACGTGATGAACGCGACGGCCGACGCGCCGGGTGCCGACGACGACGGCTCGGGCACGGCCGCCGTGATCGCGATGGCCTGCGCGATGGCGACGTCGAGCTTCGACGCGACGATCGTGTTCCTCGCCGTGCCCGGCGAGGAACAGGGCCTCTACGGCTCCGAGCATTGGGCCGCCGAGGCCGCGCGCCAGGGCCTCGACGTCGAGGCCATGATCACGAACGACATCGTCGGCACGCCGCGCGCCGACGGCGGCCGTGCGCGGCCCGGCGAGCCGCGCGTGCTGCGCCTGTTCGCCGACGGGCTCGACCCGCTGCTGCGCCAGTACGCGGGCCACGGCCAGCTCGACGCGGCCGCGCAGGCGCGCCTGCAGCAGCTCGCGCTCGGCGGCGGCGCGGCCGACCTGCCGACCCAGCAGCTCGCGCGCGCGATTGCGGCGGCCGCGCGGCGCTACGTGCCGGCGATCGAGCTGCACGTGATCCAGCGGCGCGACCGCTATCTGCGCGGCGGCGACCATATCCCCTTCCTCGCGCGCGGCTGGGCCGCCGTGCGCCTGACCGAGCCGTACGAGAACTTCGACCACCAGCACCAGGACCTGCGCCGCGAGGGCACGCGCGTCTACGGCGACCTGCCCGAATACGTCGACCCCGACTACGTCGCCGACGTCGCGCGCGTGAACGCGGCGGCGCTCGCGACGCTCGCGCTCGCGCCGGCCGCGCCGCGCGAGGTCCGCATCGACGCGCGCGAGCTCGACACCGGCACGACGCTGCGCTGGCAGCGCGACGCCGACGCGGCGGGCTACCGCATCGTCTGGCGCGTACCCGGCGAGCCCGACTGGACCCACGGCGTCGACGTCGGCGCGGTCGACCACGCGCGCCTCGAGGTGTCCAAGGACGACGTCGTGTTCGGCGTCGAGGCGCTTTCGCGCAGCGGCGAGCCGAGCCTCGCGAGCTTCCCGCTGCCGCAGAGCCGCTGAGGGCCGGGCGGCAGCATGCGGCGCCGCCGCGTCTCAGCGCGGCAGCGCGAGGCGCCGGTAGTACAGCGCGCCCGTGTGGCGGCGCCCCTCGGCGCAGCAGACAAGCTCGGGGATCTCGCCGCCGCGCTGCCAGCCGAGATGGGCGAACACCGCCTCGGCCTGCGAGCCCGCGGCCAGCTGGGCGACGAGCAGGCTTCGGCCCGCGTCGAGCGCCGCGCATTCGGCGCGGCAGACGAGCTGGCTCGCGAGGCCGAGGCCGCGCTGCTGGCTGTGCACCATCAGGCGCTGCAGCTCGCCACGGTGGTGCGCGTCGGCGCCCGCGCCGAGCACGAGCTCGACCGCGCCGAGCAGCGGCGCGCGCGCGTCGCCGCGCGCCGTCGCGACCCAGATGCGCTGCTGCGGGCCGAGCCCGGCGAGCCGTTCGCGCCAGAAATCGAGCGCCGCGTCGCGCGACAGCGGCGCGAGCAGGCCCAGCGACGCGCCATGGTGGACGCCGTCGACGAGCAGCTCGGCGAGCGCGGGCAGCCATTCGAGGTCGTCGCGGCGCAGTCCGTGCAGGCGGATCGCGCGCAGCGCGCCGGGGGCCGGCGCGGGCTTGGGCGCCAGGCCCGGCAGCGCGACATAGGGGGCGAGTTTCGGAGCGGCGGAACGGAACAGCAGCATGGCGGCTCGCAGCGGATGACCGAGGGGAAGCTCCCTCCAGGTAAATCCCTATGCAAGCGTCATGCCAGCGCTAGCGCCCGGGCTCACAGCTCGGCGCCGGGCTCCGCGACGAGCCGGCCGCGGCCCGCGTGCTTGGCCTCGTAGAGCGCGGTCTCGGCGCGGCGCTGCAGGTCATCGATATTGCGGTCGCCGTGGCGCAGCTTGGCCCAGCCCGCGCTGAAGCCGAGCTCGAAGCCGAGCTCGGCCGGCGCGCGTTGCGCGAGCGCGTCGCGCATGCGCTGGTCGAACGCGCGCGGGCCCTCGGCGTCGGTGCGCGCCATCAGCACCGCGAACTCCTCGCCGCCGATGCGCCCGGCGAGGTCGCCGAGGCGCATCTGCGAGCTCACGCAGGCGCCGAACAGCGCGAGCGCGCGGTCGCCGGCCTCGTCGCCATGCTCGGTGTTGACGGCCTTGAGGAAGTCGATGTCGAGCACCATCATCGCGAGCGGCTCCTGGTAGCGCCGCGCCATCGAGATCATCGCAACCGCGCGCTCGGTGAAGCTGCGCCGGTCGGGCAGGCCGGTCAGGCCGTCGGACTGGGCGAGGCGCGCGAGTTCACTGTCGATCTCGCCGCGCCACGCGAGGATCAGGCCGAGCAGCAGCAGCAGCATCGCGACCTCGCAGGCGAGGCCGAACGCGACGTTGACCGGCGAGCCCTCGAACGGGCTTGCCGGCGCCGCGCCGAACAGCGCGAGGCCGCCGCACAGCCCGCACATCAGCGCGACGAGCAGCGCCGCGACGCCGACCAGCGTGCGCCAGCGCCGGCCGTTCGTGTCGGCGCTGCGGGGGGCCGGCACGGGGGCGACGAGCGCCGTGCGCTGGCTCGTCGGCGCCGGCAGCCCGACCGCGAGCGCGACAAGCAGGAGCTGCAGCGCGAGCCAGCCGTAGGCCCAGCCCGCGCGGAAGTTCGGGTCCTCGTACTGCAGGCCGTAGACGAGCGGCATGAGCAGCACGGCCGCGATCATCACGGCGCGGCCGCGGCGCTTGACCAGCCATTGCGTGAGCGCCCACCAGAGCAGGCCCAGGGCCACGCTGAACGCGAGCTGGGCAAGGCTCATCAGGATGCGCTCGGCCGGCCCGGGCGCGCGCGCGAGCAGCAGCCAGCCCAGCGCGAGCATCAGGCTCGCGCCCTGCGCGCTGCGCGTCGCGCGGCTCGCGCGCAGGCCCGGCAACGCGAGCATCAGCAGCGCCGCGACGATGGCCTGCAGCATCAGCAGGTTGAACTGGGTCTGGGGGTCGAAGTGCAGCATGGCAGAGGGCGTGCAGCCGCGCTTATTTGACGGGGATCGGCGTCGCGGGGTCGACCGGCACGGCCGTCACGCCGTTCTGCGGCGAGCCGTCGATCAGCTTGTCCGAGTAGGTCAGGTAGACGAGCGCGTTGCGCCTGCTGTCGACCATGCGCACGATGCGCAGCTTCTTGAACAGGATCGACATGCGCTCGTTGAAAACCTCCTCCTGGTGCGGCAGCGGCTTGGCGATGTGGATCGGGCCGACCTGGCGGCACGCGATCGAGGCCTCGGCCTTGTCCTCGGCGAGGCCCAGGGCGCCCTTGACGCCGCCGGTCTTCGCGCGCGAGACATAGCAGGCGACGCCGGTGACGCCCGGGTCGTCGTAGGCCTCGACGACGATCTTGTGGTCGGGGCCGATCAGCTTGAACGCGGTGTCGACGGCGCCGATCGGCTCGGCGCGCGCGGCGGCGACGGCCGCGAGCAGCAGCGTCGCGGCGATCAGGGGACGTTGGAACGGCATCGGGGCACTCCTGGGTCTGGCGCGCCGCGGATCGGCGCTGCCGCCGAGTATCGTCGCGGCAGCGCCGCGCACAAGCGCTTCGGGATTGCCCGGGGCGGGGCGGCCGCGCATCGCTCTAGCATGCCTCATGGACGCGCGCATCTTCGTCGGCATCGGCGGCTGGAGCTTCGAGCCCTGGCGCCAGACCTTCTACCCGGCCGATCTGCCGGCGCGGCGCGAGCTCGAGTACGCGAGCCGGCGCCTGAGCGCGATCGAGATCAACAGCACCTACTACAGCTCGCAGGCGCCGGCGACCTTCGCGAAATGGCGCGACGCGACGCCCGAGGGCTTCGTGTTCCCGCTCAAGGCCTCGCGCTTCGCGACGAACCGACGCGTGCTCGCCGAGGCAGGCGAGTCGGTGCAGCGCTTCGTCGAGGGCGGCATCACCGAGCTCGGGCCCAAGCTCGGGCCGATCGTCTGGCAGTTCGCGCCGACCAAGCGCTTCGACGCGGCCGACTTCGGCGCCTTCCTCGCGCTGCTGCCGCGCGCCCACGCGGGCGTCGCGCTGCGCCACGCGCTCGACGTGCGCCACCCGAGCTTCGCGTGCGCGGAGTACCTCGCGCTCGCGCGCGCCCACGGCATGGCGACGGTGTTCACCGAGTCGGACGACTACCCGCCGATCGCCGACCTCACGGCCGACTTCGTCTACGCGCGCATCATGCGCACCCAGTCGGCGCTCGTGCAGGGCTGCACGCCCGAGCAGCTCGACGGCATCGCGGCGAGCGCGCGTGCCTGGCGCGACGGCGGCGCGCCGAGCGGGCTGCCGCGCGTCGACGCGGCGCCGGCGCCGGCGGTGCCGCGCGACACCTTCGTGTTCTTCATCAGCGGCGCGAAGGAGCGCGCGCCGGCCGCGGCGCAGGCCGTGATCGAGCGCCTGCGCCAGATGCCCGCCGGTTGAGCGCGGTGCGTGCCCCCAGATCGGGTTTGCACGCGTACACTGGCCGGCGGCGCCGTGCGATTACCGCCCGAGGCGCCGGGTCATGGGGGCCGGCCGAGCAGCGCTCCTTCGGGGGAATCGCCCATTGCGCATCGACGTTCCGACGCTCATCGTCGCCCTGATGATCGGCTACAGCCTGCTCGCGCTGCAGCTGCTCGTCGTCCGGCGCGGCCTGCTGCGCGAGGCCGGGCTGAGGCTGTGGGCGGCCGGCTGCTGGGCCGTGTTCGGCGGCATGCTGATGCTCGCCGGCCGGCCCGTGCTGCCGCTGTGGATGTCGGTCGTCTTCGGCAACGGCTTGCTGTGCGTCGGCGCGATGCTGTTCGGCGACGTGCTGCGCCGCCATGTCCAGGGCCGCGGCCTCAGCTACTGGGAATGGGGCGCGGCGCCGGTCGTGATCCTCGTGCTCGTGCTGACCTGGTCCTGGCCGACCTCGGCGCGCGTGATCCTCGTCTCATTCATCGGCGCGGTGCTGCTGCTGCCGGGCATGCTCGCGCTGCTCGGGCGCGGCGTCAAGCTCGGCGGCGCGCTGCTGACGGTCGTGCTGATGCTGGGCCTGAGCTTCGCGGCCCTGGTCGTGCGCGGCATTTGGGCCTGGCTGCGCCCGGCCGAGTTCAACGACCTGCTGTCGGGCAGCCTCGGCCAGGGCCTGACCTTCATGATCGTGTTCATGGGCCTGCTCGGCACCGGCTTCGGCTACGTGCTCGCGTGCTTCGAGCGCGTCGCCGTGCGCCTGGAGGAGATGGCGTTCACCGACGGCCTGACCGGCTGCGTGAACCGCAGCGCGATCGACGCGCTGCTCGACCATAACATCGCGCGCGCGTCGCGCGACCAGACGCCGCTCGCGTTCGCGATCCTCGACCTCGACCATTTCAAGCAGGTCAACGACCGCCTCGGCCACCTCGCCGGCGACGCGACGCTGAAGGCCTTCGTCGCGACCGTGCGCAGCCGCCTGCGCGGCTCCGACGTGTTCGGCCGCATGGGCGGCGACGAGTTCTGCCTGGTCCTGCCGCGCACCGACGCGCAGGGCGCGGCGGCGCTGCTCGAGCAGGTGCGGGCGGCCGTGCAGGCTCGTTTCGCCCAGGAACCGGGCGCGGGCGTGACGGTCAGCGTCGGCGTCGTCGTGCTCGGCGACGAGCGGCTCGGCGCGAGCCAGGTCTACGGCCTCGCCGACCAGGCGCTCTACGCGGCCAAGCACCAGGGCCGCAACCGCGTCGAGTTCGCGCCCGTGCGGGCAGTCCTCGCACCTGCTTGAGCCTGCGCGGCCGGGCCCCGCGGCGCGGCCGGGCTCAGCAAGCTTCGTATTTCCAGTGGCGCGACTTGCCCTCGGCGAGCCATTCGACGGCCTGGCCGATGCGCTTGGCGCGCGTGTCCGCGCGCTTGGCCTCGAGCACCCATTCGACGTAGTCGCGCTGCTTGCTCGGTGCGAAGGCCTCGAAGTGGCGGCGCGCCGCGGGCGCCTGAGCGAGCGCCGCGAGCAGGTCGGCCGGCGCGTCGAGCCTGGCGCGCGGCGGACGCTTCGCGGTCGGCGCGCCCGCGCCGTTGCGCAGCGCGGTCATTGCCCGGCGGATGTCGGCCTTGATCCGCGTCGCCGGCGGCAGGCCCTTGACGCTGTCGATGCGGCCGTACACGCCCATCGCGTGCGGCTCGCCCTCGGCCGTCGGCGCGCCCGCGCGGCGCCAGAAGCCGAACGCGCAATGCGCCTTGAACGCTGCCATGTGGCACAGCATCTTGCCGTCGAGCAGGAAATGCGGAGCGCCCCACTTGATGTGCTCGGCGACCTCGGGGCAGGCCGCGTGGACCTGGCGGCGCAGGCGCTCGAGCACGGGGCGCGCGAACTCGGGCGCGGCCGCGATATAGGCGTCGACGCGCGGGTCGGGCGTCGCCATCAGAGCCCGGCCAGCAGCTGCACGCCGAGCTGGGCGGCGAGGTGGACGGCGCCGCCGCCGTTGTGGACCTCGGTGTAGCCGAGCTGCTGGAGCAGGCCCAGCGCCTGCTCGGAGCGCGCCCCGCTCGCGCAGTACAGGATCAGCGGGGTCGCGCGCAGCGGCAGCTTGTGCACGATCTCCTGCTCGATGCTCGGCAGCGGCAGGCTCATCGCGCCGGGCAGGTGGCCCGACAGGTACTCCGACACCGAGCGCACGTCGATCAGCGTGGCCTGCCGCGGCAGCGGGCCGCTGCCGTGCTCGCCGCGCGCGGCCTCGTCGGCGGAACTGGACATCCAGGACATGGCATCACCTCCTCGGCGCATTTCTACACCGAATCGGCGGGCGCCGCGAGCCGGCGGGCTAAAGCTGTGTCGAGCCGCCCACGGCGGCCTTACATGCTGCGCCGGTACTGGCCGCCGACCTCGAACAGCGCGGTCGTGATCTGCCCCAGCGAGCACACGCGCACGGCGTCCATCAGCACCTCGAAGACGTTGTGGTTTTCGATCACGGCCTGCTGCAGGCGCGCGAGCATCGGGCCGCTCGCGGCCGCGTGGCGCGCCTGGAAATCGGCGAGGCGCGCGAGCTGCGACTGCTTCTCGGCCTCGGTCGAGCGCGCGAGCTCGATATGCTCGGGCACCGGGTCGCCATGCGGGTTGCGGAAGGTGTTGACGCCGATCACCGGGTACGCGCCGGTGTGCTTGAGCATCTCGTAGTGCAGGCTCTCTTCCTGGATCTTGCTGCGCTGGTAGCCGGTCTCCATCGCGCCGAGCACGCCGCCGCGCTCGGCGATCTTCTCGAACTCGGCGAGCACGGCCTCCTCGACGAGCTCGGTCAGCTCGTCGATCACGAAGGCCCCCTGGTTCGGGTTCTCGTTCTTCGCGAGGCCCCATTCGCGGTTGATGATCAGCTGGATCGCCATCGCGCGGCGCACCGACTCCTCGGTCGGCGTCGTGATCGCCTCGTCGTAGGCGTTGGTGTGCAGCGAGTTGCAGTTGTCGTAGATCGCGATCAGCGCCTGCAGCGTCGTGCGGATGTCGTTGAACGCGATCTCCTGGGCGTGCAGCGAGCGGCCCGAGGTCTGGACGTGGTACTTGAGCTTCTGGCTGCGCTCGTTCGCGCCGTAGCGGTCGCGCATGGCGACGGCCCAGATGCGCCGCGCGACGCGGCCGAGCACGCTGTACTCGGGGTCCATGCCGTTCGAGAAGAAGAAGCTCAGGTTCGGCGCGAAGTCGTCGATGTGCATGCCGCGCGCGAGGTAGGCCTCGACGAAGGTGAAGCCGTTCGACAGCGTGAACGCGAGCTGGCTGATCGGGTTCGCGCCGGCCTCGGCGATGTGATAGCCGCTGATCGACACCGAGTAGAAGTTGCGCACGTTGTGGTGCACGAACCAGGCGGCGATGTCGCCCATGACCTTGAGCGAGAACTCGGTCGAGAAGATGCAGGTGTTCTGGCCCTGGTCCTCCTTGAGGATGTCGGCCTGGACGGTGCCGCGCACGTTCGCGAGCACCCAGTCGCGGATCTTCGCGGCCTCGTCGGCGGTCGGCGCGCGGCCGTTGTCGCGCTGGAACTTGTCGAGGTTCTGGTCGATCGCGGTGTTCATGAACATCGCGAGGATGCTCGGCGCGGGGCCGTTGATCGTCATCGACACCGAGGTGCTCGGGTTGCACAGGTCGAAGCCGTCGTAGAGCACCTTCATGTCGTCGAGCGTCGCGATGCTGACGCCCGAGTTGCCGACCTTGCCGTAGATGTCGGGGCGCAGCGCCGGGTCGTTGCCGTACAGCGTGACCGAGTCGAAGGCGGTCGACAGGCGCTTCGCGGGCAGGCCCTCGCTGACGAGCTTGAAGCGGCGGTTGGTGCGGAAGGCGTCGCCCTCGCCCGCGAACATGCGCGTCGGGTCCTCGCCCTCGCGCTTGAACGCGAACACGCCGGCCGTGAACGGGAAGCTGCCCGGCACGTTGTCGAGCATCAGCCACTTGAGCAGCTCGCCATGGCATTCGTAGCGCGGCAGCACGACCTTGCGGATCTTGGTGCCCGACAGGCTTGCGCTGACGAGCGCCGTGCGGATCTCCCTGTCGCGGATCTTCACGACGTACTCGTCGCCGGCGTAGGCCTTTTGCATGTCGGGCCATTGCGCGAGCAGCTGGCGCGCGTCGGCGTCGAGGCGCGCCTCGCGCCGGGCCGCGAGCTCGCCGAGCGCCAGACGTGCGCCGTTCTTGTCGGGGTTGGCCTCGGCGAGCATCGCTGAGCTCGCGTGCAGCTGCTGGATCTCGCGCGCGAGCGCGGCCTGGCTCGCCGCGCGCTGCTTGTAGCCGCGCACGGCGTCGGCGATCTCGGCGAGGTAGCGCGTGCGCGCGGCCGGCACGATCGGCGTCTGGTGGGTGCTGTGGCGCGTCGCGACGGCCGGCAGGCGCGCCTCGGTCAGCGGCAGACCGAGTTCGGCGAGGCGGGGCTTGAGCGCCTGGTACAGCGCCGTCACGCCGTCGTCGTTGAAGCGGCTCGCCATGGTGCCGAACACCGGCATTTCCTCGGGGCGCTGGCCGAAGGCCTCGCGGTTGCGCTGGACCTGCTTGGCGACGTCGCGCAGCGCGTCGAGCGCGCCCTTGCGGTCGAACTTGTTGATCGCGACGAACTCGGCGAAGTCGAGCATGTCGATCTTCTCGAGCTGGCTCGCGGCGCCGAACTCGGGCGTCATCACGTACATCGGCACGTCGACATGGGGCACGATCGCCGCGTCGCCCTGGCCGATGCCCGAGGTCTCGACAACGACGAGGTCGAAGCCCGCGAGCCTGGCCGCCGCGATCACGTCGGGCAGGGCCTGGCTGATCTCGCTGCCGAAGTCGCGCGTCGCGAGGCTGCGCATGTACACGCGCGGGCCGGCGCCCCAGGGCTGGATCGCGTTCATGCGGATGCGGTCGCCGAGCAGCGCGCCGCCGCTCTTGCGCCGCGACGGGTCGATCGAGATCAGCGCGACGCGCAGCGCGTCGCCCTGGTCGAGGCGCAGGCGGCGGATCAGCTCGTCGGTCAGGCTGCTCTTGCCCGCGCCGCCGGTGCCGGTGATGCCGAGCACGGGCACCTGCCGCTTCGCCGCCTCGGCGTGCAGGGCCTGGACGAGCGCGGCGTCGGCGGCGCCGGCCTCGAGCGCCGTGATCAGCTGCGCGAGCGCGCGCCACGCGGCCTCGGTATGGCCCTGGATCGCCGCGAGCGCCTTGGGCGCGTGCGGCGCGAAGTCCTGGTCGCATTTCATGACCATCTCGCCGATCATGCCCGCCAGGCCCATGCGCTGGCCGTCCTCGGGGCTGAAGATGCGCACGCCATGCTCGGCGAGGTCGCGGATCTCGGCCGGCACGATCACGCCGCCGCCGCCGCCGAAGACCTGGATGCGTTCGCCGCCGCGCGCGCGCAGCAGCTCGACCATGTACTTGAAGTACTCGACATGGCCGCCCTGGTAGGAGCTGATCGCGATGCCCTGCGCGTCTTCCTGCAGCGCGGCCGTGACGACCTCGTCGACCGAGCGGTTGTGGCCGAGGTGGATGACCTCGGCGCCCATGCCCTGGAGGATGCGCCGCATGATGTTGATCGCCGCGTCGTGGCCGTCGAACAGGCTCGCGGCGGTCACGAAGCGCACCTTGTTCTTCGGGCGGTAGTCGGCAAGCGCCTTGTACTCGGCGGACAGCTCGGTCATGGTCGTCTCCTGGAATCCGCGGATTCTAGAACTTGATTGACGTTTACGTAAACGTCAATTCACGGGCAAGCCCGGCGCCCGAAGGCGGCCAGGGGCGGTTCAGCGGGCGGCCCGCTCGGCGCCGGGCAGGCGCGCGAGCATCGCGAGGCCCACGACGAGCACGCCGGCCGTGAGCCACAGCGCCGAGTGGAAGGAGCCGCTCGCCTCGGCGAGGCGGCCGCTCAGCGCCGGCGCGAGCACCTGGGCGACGCCGTAGCTGAGCGTGAGCCGCGCCATCGCCTTGCCCGGGTTGCCCGGCGCATGGCGGCCGACCAGGGCGAGGGTCAGGCTCACGAGGCCCGTGAAGCTCGCGCCGTAGAGCAGCGCGGCGCCGAGCGCCGCGCCGAGACTGCCGCCGAACGCGGCCAGCAGGACCGCGGCGATCTGCAAGGCGAAGGCCGTCGCGAGCGCGCCGATATCGCCGAGGCGCCGCGCGACGCGGTCCCAGACGAACACGGCCGGCGTCGCCGCGGCGCCGACGAGCAGCCAGGCGAGCGCGCCCTTGCCTGAGAGCAGTGGCTGGCGCTCGACCATCGCGACCGTGAAGGTCGCGCTGACGACGAAGCCCCAGCCGGCGCAGAAGTAGCTGGCCATCAACCAGGCGAGCCAGCGCCGCGGCGGACCGCTCGCGGCGCGCGCCGCGGGCGCCGGCGGCACGGGCGGGCGCCAGCCGAGCGCGGGGACGAGCAGGGCCAGCGCGAGCGCCGCGTAGGCCCACCATTGGCGCGCCCAGTCCCAATGCAGTTGCGCCATCGCGAGGCTGCCGAGCGCCGACAGCGTGATCGCGAGGCCGATGCCGCTGAACTGCACGCCGAGCTCGGGCCGCCGGCCCGCGCGCACGAGCCAGCCCTGGACCAGGCCCGAGCCGAGCAGCATTGCCGCCGCCCCCGCGAGCCCGCCGACATAGCGCGCGACGGCCCAGACCGCGTAATCGCTAGCCAGCCCCATCAGCGCCGCGCTGAGCACGCCGACGACGAGGCCCCAGGCGTAGAGCCGGTAGCGCCAGACCGGCGATTCGACCCAGGCGACGAGCAGCGCGCCGCTGATATAGCCGGCGTAGTTGATCGACGCGAGCGCGCCGCCGTCGGCGAGGCTCAGGCCGGCCTCGGCGTGCATCAGCGGCAGCAGCGGCGTGTAGGCGAAGCGCGCGGGGCCGAGCGCGAGCGTGATCGCGGCGACACCGCCGGCCATGACCTGCCAGGCGCGCAGGCCGCGGGCTCCCGCTTGTGCCGCCGTCACGGCGCCGCCGCCAGGCGCGCGCGCGCGGCCGCGAGAAGGGCCGCGAAGCCGGGCTGCGCGCGCAGCGCGTCGAGGTCGGGGTCGACGTCGATATGGTCGAGCTCGCTCGAGGTCGCCGTCGGCAGGTAGGGGGCGAGCAGGGCCTCGGCGCCCGCGAGGTCGCCGAGCCAGCCGGCCAGCGCGCACGCGAGGTTGTAGCGCATGCTGCGGTTGTCCGGGTCGAGGAGCAGCGCGCGCGCCACCCATTCGTGCGCGCGCGCCGCGTCGCCGAGCGCCGCGAGCGCGCCGGCGCCGAAGCCCAGCGCCATGCCGTTGTTCGGGTCCCGGGCGACGGCGGCCTCGACGCGCGCGAGCGTCGTGCGCGACGCGCGCTCGGCGCTGGCGCGGTCGCCGAGGCCGAGGTAGCAGGTGGCCAGCATCGCCGGCGCGCCGAACGCGGTCTCGGCGAGCGCCGTCGCGGCCTCGTACAGGCGCGCCGCGTCGGCGAGGCGGCGCTGGCGGAAGCGCACGAAGCCGGCGTTGAGGTTGACCTCGTAGGACTGGGGGTCGAGCCGCAGCGCGGTCTCGATCGCGGCGTCGGCCGCGTCGAGATCGCCGCGGCCCGACAGATAGCGCGCCTTGACCGCGTGGGCCTCGGCGAGGTCGGGGTCCAGCGCGAGCGCGCGCTCGACCAGGACCATGCCGTCGAGCTCGGTGTCGCGGTGGCGGAAGAACAGCGTGACCTGGGCCATCGCGGCGAGCGCCCAGGCGAGCGCGTAGGACGGGTCGAGCTCGGTCGCGCGCAGGCACAGGCGCACGATGGTCCTGAGCCCGCGCGCGTCGGCGTTGCCGCTCAGCCATTCGCGCCGCGCCATCAGGTAGAGGTCGTAGGCGGCCGCGTCGGCCGTACCGCGCCGCTCGATCGCGCGCTTCTCGGCCGGCAGCAGCTTGAGGCGCAGCGCCGCGACGATGGCCTGCGAGATCTGGTCCTGCAGCGCGAAGATGTCGGTCAGCTCGCGGTCGTAGCGCTCGGCCCAGAGGTGGCTGTCCGAGGCCGCCTCGATCAGCTGCGCCGTGATGCGCACGCGCGCGCCGGCCTTGCGCACGCTGCCCTCGAGCACATGGCTGACGCCGAGCTCGCGCGCGAGCTGGCGCAGGTCGACGTGGCGGCCCTTGAACTGGAACGCGGTGTTGCGCGAGACGACCGACAGCGCCGAGACCTTGGACAGGTCGGTGATGATGTCCTCGCTGATGCCGTCGCTGAAATAGTCCTGCTCGGCGTCGCCGCTCATGTTCGCGAACGGCAGCACGCAGATCGCGAGCCGCGGCGGCGCGGCGGCCGGGGCGAGCGGCGCCGCCGCGGCGCCGCTGCCGTCGATCAGGGCCGCGAGGCTGCCGAGCACCTTGCGCCAGCCCGGCGCGTCGGCGTCGCCGCGCCAGCCCGCGAGGTCGGCGCACTGGATGCGGTCGAAGGGCATCGGCAGCGTGCACGCGTCGAGCCTGAGCTGGACGAGCTTGCGCTCGTTGCGCGCGCGGTCGGCCTCGGACTGCACCCATTGCGAGGCCACGGCCGCGTCGGACCACAGCACGAGCACGGCCTTGGCCGCGGCGAGGCGCTCGGCGATGACCTCGGCGTAGGCGCGGTGGGCGGGCAGCTCGTCGTCGCGCCAGACGCGGTAGCCGGCCGCGCGCAGCAGCGCGCCGATCTGCCGCGCCTGCGCCTCGCTCGCGCGAGCGTAGGAAACGAAGACGTCGGACATGCGCGCGCGGGCCTTGCCTTCAGGCCACGCGGAAGCGGCTCATCAGCGACGAGAGCTTCTGCGCCTGCTCGCGCAGCGACTGCGCGGCCGCGGCCGACTGCTCGACGAGCGCGGCGTTCTGCTGCGTCATCTGGTCGAGCTGGCCGACCGCGCCGTTGACGGTGCCGATGCCCGCGCTCTGCGCGCTCGCCGCGCTCGAGATCTCGCCGATGATGTCGGCGACGCGCTGCACCGATGCGACGATCTCGCCCATCGTGCTGCCCGCGTCGTTGACGAGGCCGGTGCCGGCCTCGACGCGCTCGACGCTGGTGGTGATCAGGGCCTTGATCTCGCGCGCGGCCTCGGCCGAGCGCTGCGCGAGCAGGCGCACCTCGCCGGCGACGACCGCGAAGCCGCGGCCTTGCTCGCCCGCGCGCGCGGCCTCGACGGCCGCGTTCAGCGCGAGGATATTGGTCTGGAACGCGATGCCGTCGATCGTGCCGATGATGTCGGCGATCTTCTTCGAGCTCGCGCTGATCTCGCCCATCGTCGCGACGACCTGGCCGACCACGGCGCCGCCGCGCCCGGCCGCGTCGGCCGCGGTGCCGGCGAGCTGCTTGGCCGTGCCGGCGGCGTCGGCGCTCTGGTTGACCGTGCTCGTGAGTTCGTTCATCGAGCTCGCGGTCTGCTGCAGATTGCTCGCGGTCTGCTCGGTGCGCTGCGAGAGGTCGAGGTTGCCGGTCGCGACCTCGCTGCTCGCGACCTGGATGCTCTCGGCCGCCTGCAGCACCGCGCCGACGATCTGCGCGAGCGAGCCCTGCATCGCCGCGAGCGAGCCCATCATCTCGGCCGCCTCGTCGGCGCCCTGCACGGCCGGCGCCTCGCGCAGGTCGCCGTCGGCGATGCGCTCGGCGAAGCGCGTCGCGCGCTGCACGGGCTCGACGATCGAGTCGGACACGCGCCAGGCGAGCACGACGCCGAGGCCGACGCACACGAGGAAGGCGACGACGAGCACGCCGAACAGCGTCGCGACGAGCGTGTCGACCTTGTCGAACAGCGCGTTGCTGTTCTTGCTGAGGTTGTCCTCGATGCCGTCGAGCATCTTCAGCGCGGGCTGGTAGGCCGCGTCGGCGGCCTTGAGGTCGGTGAACGCGTCCTTGGCCTCGGCGTAGCCGTTGTTCGCGAGCTTGTCGGCGACCGGCAGCACGGCCTGGTGGTAGGTCGCTATGTAGCCGGCGAAGGTCTTGAGGTTGTCGCGCTGGGTGTCGTTCGCCGCGAGCGCGCCGAAGTCCTTCATCGCCTTGTCGAGCGCGGCCTGGGCCGCGTCCCAGTCCGCCTTGGCGCGCTTGATGTCGTCGGTGCTGAAGATCGCCGCGGCCATGTTCGAGGTTGCGATTTCGCTCTTGAGCAGGTTGGTCCGAGCGGCGATCGTCACATGCTCGGCCGGGATCAGCCTCATCGTGATGCCCTCGAGCGCCTCGCGCGACACGTGCAGGCCGAACGCGCCGATGCCGGCGAGCACGGCCGACATCAGCAGCATCAGGCCGAAGCCGATCAGCAGGCGGGGACGGATCTTCCAGCGACGCAGCATCGGATGCTCCTCGAAAGGGTCAGAAGGTTGCCCAGTCGCCGTCGCCGACGACGGCGCTCGGCTGGGCCGGCGCGCTCGATGGTAGCGGCGCGGCCGGTGCCGCGGCGTGCTTGGGGGCGGGCGCCTTGCTGCCATTCGCGCCGGAGGCCGGTCGAGCGGCCGCGGGTCGGGCCGCGGCAGCCGCAGGCCGGGCGGCCGGGCGGGCCGCCGGCGCGCGGGCCGCGGCGGCAGGGCTCGGCGTCGGCGGCGCCGGCGCGGCGCCGGGCGCCGGCGCGCGCGCCGCGACCGCAGCCAGGCCGCCGCCGGCCTGCAGGCGGAAGTTGCCGACCAGGCTCGCGAGCCGCTGGGCCTGCTCGCGCAGGCTCTCGGCCGCGGCGGCCGATTCCTCGACGAGCGCGGCGTTCTGCTGTGTCATCTGGTCGAGCTGGCCGACCGCCGCGTTGACCGTCGTGATGCCCTCGCTCTGCTCGCCGGTGCTCGCGCGGATCTCGCCGATGATGTCGTTGACGCGGCCGACGCTCGCGACGATCTCATCCATCGTGCGGCCCGCGGCCTCGACCTGCTGGGTGCCGGCCTCGACCTTGCCGACGCTGTTGCCGATCAGGGCCTTGATCTCGCGCGCGGCCTCGGCGCTGCGCTGCGCGAGCGAGCGCACCTCGCCCGCGACGACCGCGAAGCCGCGACCCTGTTCGCCCGCGCGCGCGGCCTCGACGGCCGCGTTCAGCGCGAGGATATTGGTCTGGAATGCGATGCCGTCGATCACGCCGATGATGTCGCCGATCTTCTTCGAGCTCGTGTTGATCTCGTCCATGGTCGCGACGACCTGGGCGACGGCCGCGCCGCCGCGCTGCGCGACCTGCGCCGCGTTGCTCGCGAGCTGGTTCGCGGTCGCGGCGCTGTCGGCGCTCTGGCGCACCGTCGTCGTGATCGCGCTCATCGAGCTCGCGGTCTGCTGCAGATTGCTCGCGGTCTGCTCGGTGCGCTGCGACAGGTCCTGGTTGCCGACCGCGATCTCGCTGCTCGCGGTCTGGATGCTCTCGGACGCCGCGCGCACCTGGCCGACGATGCGCGCGAGCGAGCCCTGCATCGCCGCGAGCGCCTGCTGGACGCGGCCGATCTCGTCGCCGCGCGAGGTGTCGACCTCGTTCGCGAGGTCGCCGTCGCCGATGCGCTCGGCGAGGCGCGCGAGCTCGGCGAGCGCGGGCCGGATCGCGAGCACGATGCGCCAGGTCGAGAACGCGAGCAGGGCGACGATGCCGGCCATCGCGAAGCTGATCGTCCAGATCGTGCCCATGCGGTCGGCCGTGACCTGGGCGCGCAGCGCGTCGCTGCGCTGCTTCTGGAGGTCGACGAAGGCCTGCTGCGCGGCCAGGTAGTCGCCGATCGCGGGCTGCAGCCGCGTCTTCAGCTCGTCCTGGGCGGCCGCGCCGTTGCCGGCGGTCTTGAGCTTGTTGATGTCGTTGCGCAGCGCGATGTAGTCGCTGCGCTTCTGGCCGATCGTCGCGAGCGCGCCGCGCTCCTCGGCGCTGTCGGCCTGCTTCTCGATCGCGCGCTGGAGGTCCGAGATCGTCGCGGTCGTCGTGTCGACGGCGGGCTTCAGCGCTGCCGTGACGCTGTCGTCGGCGGCGACGAGGCCGGCCACGGTGCGCGCCGCGTTGGCCTCGGTCAGGCCGCGCCAGCGCAGCGCGAGCTCGAATTTGCTCTGCTGGCCCTCCTGCGCGCTGCGCATTGCGTCGAGCTGGCCGCGGATCCGCAACGCCTGGGCCGCCACGATCAGCGCGACGACCGTCGCGAGCACGCCGACGGGCAGCCACAGCCGCGCCGCGATCGAGATGTTTTTCATGTCGAGTCTCCTGCGTTCGGAGTGCATGCGGCACGAACTTCGCAGGCCCCGCTTCGGGGCGCCGGCCAGCCTTGTGCAAGCATGGTCCCGAGTTTGCACAATTCAGGGGCGCTTGGGCTATGGGGCGGCCATCAAATGTCGCGTCGATGCCGACGCGCCTCAGCGTTTGCCCGGAGCCGGGCGGGCTCCCCCGGGCGCGGGGCTGGGCGGCCGGCGCGCCGGCCCGCTACCATGCACGCGCTGCCCGCGGTGCCGGAGACGACAAGGCCGCGGCAGCGTCCCGCGTCGCCCAGCAAAACCAGAACCATGAGTTTTCTCGCCATCGACATCGGCAATACGCGCCTCAAATGGGCGCAGTACGCGTCGCCCCAGCCAGGTGCGGCCGTGCTCGCGCATGGCGCGGTCTTCCTCGAGAACATCGACGCGCTGCGCGAGGGCGACTGGGCGGGCCTGGCCCAGCCCGCGAGCGTGCTCGGCTGCAACGTCGCCGGCGACGCGGTGCGCCGGCGCGTCGAGGAGCAGCTCGAGATGTGGGACACCGAGCCGCGCTGGTTCGTCTCGAGCGCCCAGGCCGGCGGCGTCCACAACGGCTACGACCACCCGGGCCGGCTCGGCGCCGACCGCTTCGTCGCGCAGGTCGGCGCGCGCTGGCATGTGCTGCAGCGCGGCGCGGCGCGCGCCTGCCTGGTCGTGATGGTCGGCACGGCCGTGACCGTCGACGCGCTCGACGCCGACGGCCATTTCCTCGGCGGCCTGATCCTGCCCGGCCACGGCATCATGCTGCGCGCGCTCGAGTCGGGCACGGCCGGCCTGCGCGTGCCGACCGGCGAGGTCCGCGAGTTCCCGACCAACACCTCGGACGCGCTGACGAGCGGCGGCAACTTCGCGATCACGGGCGCGATCGAGCGCATGCACCGCCACCTCGCGCAGCGCGTCGGCCACGCGCCGCTGACCCTGATGACGGGCGGCGCGGGCTGGAAGGTCGCGCCCGCGCTCGACGTCGCGCACGAGCTGATCGAGTCGCTGATCTTCGACGGCCTGCTCGTGCTCCAGTCGCACCGGCTGGCCCTCTGAGGCGCGCAGCGCCTCAGAGGATGAAGCGCGACAGGTCCTCGTTCTGCGCGAGCGCGCCGAGTGCGAGCTCGACCTCGGCCGCGCCGATCGTGACGGTCTGACCGCCGCGGTTCGGCGCGTCGAAGCTGATCTCGTCGAGCAGGCGTTCCATCACCGTCGCGAGGCGGCGCGCGCCGATGTTCTCGGTGCGCTCGTTGACCTCGAACGCGATCTCGGCGATGCGGCGGATCGCCGCGGGCTGGAGCTCGAGCGTCACGCCCTCGGTGCGCAGCAGCGCCTCGTACTGCTTCGCCAGGCTCGCGTGGGTGCTCTCGAGGATCGCGACGAAGTCGTCGACCGACAGCGAGTCGAGCTCGACACGGATCGGCAAACGCCCCTGCAGCTCGGGGATCAGGTCGCTCGGCTTCGCGAGGTGGAAGGCGCCCGACGCGATGAACAGCATATGGTCGGTCTTGACGAGGCCGTACTTGGTGCTGACCGTCGTGCCCTCGACGAGCGGCAGCAGGTCGCGCTGCACGCCCTGGCGCGAGACCTCGGCGCCGCCGGCCTCCTGGCGGCTCGCGACCTTGTCGATCTCGTCGATGAAGACGATGCCCATCTCCTGCGCGCTCGCGAGCGCCGCGCTCCTGATCTCGTCCTCGTTCAGGCGCTTCGCGGCCTCCTCGTCGACGAGCAGGCGCAGCGCCTCGGGGATCGTGAGCTTGCGCTTGTGGGTGCGCTGGCTGCCGAGCTGCGAGAACAGGCCGCGCAGCTGCTCGGCCATCTCGTCCATGCCGGGCTGGCCGCCGCCCACGCTGCCTGGCATACCGAGCAGCTCGACGCCGGGCTTGGGGTCCTGGACCTCGACCTCGATCTCCCTGGCGTCGAGCTGGCCCTCGCGCAGGCGCTTGCGCATGGTCTGGCGCGTCGCGTTGTCGGCGGCCGTGCCGGGCACGAGGATGTCGAGCACGCGCTCCTCGGCCGCGTCCTCGGCGAGGCTGCGCTGGCGCTTGAGCTGGAGCTCGCGCTCGTTCTTGACGGCGACGTCGACGAGGTCGCGCACGATCGAGTCGACGTCCTTGCCGACATAGCCGACCTCGGTGAACTTGGTCGCCTCGACCTTGACGAAGGGCGCGCCGGCGAGCTTGGCGAGGCGCCGCGCGATCTCGGTCTTGCCGACGCCGGTCGGGCCGATCATCAGGATGTTCTTGGGCGTGATCTCGGCGCGCAGCGCGTCGTCGACGCGCTGGCGGCGCCAGCGGTTGCGCATCGCGATCGCGACGGCGCGCTTCGCCGCGCGCTGGCCGACGATGTGGCGGTCGAGCTCCGAGACGATTTCCTGGGGCGTCATACTGCTCATTCCAAGACCTCGATCGTGTGGTTGCCGTTCGTGTAGATGCAGATCTCGCCGGCGATCTCGAGCGACTGCTTGACGATCTCGGCCGCGCCGAGCTCGCTGTGGCGCAAGAGCGCGCGCGCGGCGGCCTGGGCGAACGCGCCGCCCGAGCCGATCGCGACGATGCCGTGCTCGGGCTCGAGCACGTCGCCGTTGCCGGTGATGATCAGCGCGGCGCTGCGGTCGGCCACGGCGAGCATGGCCTCGAGGCGGCGCAGCACGCGGTCGGTGCGCCAGTCGCGCGTGAGCTCGACGGCCGCGCGCACGAGGTGGCCCTGGTGCTTCTCGAGCTTGGCCTCGAAGCGTTCGAACAGCGTGAACGCGTCGGCCGTCGCGCCCGCGAAGCCCGCGAGCACCTGCTCGCGGTAGAGCTTGCGGACCTTGCGCGCGGTCGACTTGACGACGGTGTTGCCGAGCGTGACCTGGCCGTCGCCGCCGATCGCGACCTGCAGGCCGTTCGCGGTCTGGCGGCGCACGCAGACGATGGTCGTGCCGTGAAAGGATTCGTTTGACATCGGGTACTCCAGCGCCGGTGGGGCCGGCGCCGCGATCAAGTATTGATCAGTTCACGCGCACGCGGATGCGCGCGTGTTCGTTGATGCCCATCGCGCAGAAGAACTGCGCGACGAGGCGGTGCGCGTCGGTGAAGGTGACGGCGCGGTTCTCGCCGCGGCACTTGATGACCCAGTTGAGCAGGTCGCCGGCGGCCATGAAGTCCAGGCGCATGAGCTTGGGGCAGGCGACGCTGACGAGCGTCGCCGCGCCGAGTTCCTGGTCCATCAGCTTGAGCGTCTCGGAGATGTCGCCGCTGAGCTGGCCGCTGAGCTCGAGCTGGACCGTGTTGGCCATGCCGCCCTGGTCGGTCATGGTCGACTCGAGGAAGGTCGACGGCGACTCGGTCGGCTGCAGCGTCGTCGTCATCGGCGCGCCGGTCGACAGCGCCAGGCCGCTCACGCGCACGCGGCAGCGCGCGCGCTCCCACGACGGCGGCGAGACCTCGTAGGTCACGCAGTAGTCGATCGCGGCCTCGTCGAACTGGTCGGCGCGGTTGACGAGGCGCAGCGCCTCGAGGCGCAGCATCCACGCGGCCGGGTCGACGTCGCGCACGAGCACCGGCGTCGCGTCCTTGAGCAGCTGCAGGAACTGGTCGCCGGCGAGCCAGCGCAGGTCGACCTGCTGGCTCGCCCAGTCGTGGAACAGGTCGCGCAGCGCCGAGCAGGCCTGCGGGTCGACCTGGCGCAGCGCGCTCCAGTCGAGCACCCAGGGCATCGGCAGGTTCTGCGCGCGGGTCTTCAGGTACTGGACCGACTCGGCCGTCAGGGACTCGGGCGCGGCCCAGCTGATGCCGCCCGCGCGGCCCATCGGCACGCGCACGTTCTTGATCGCCTCGGCGACGAGCTTGGGCATCGAGAACCATTGCGGCGCCGAGCGGGCGAACTGCTGCACGTATTCGGGGGCGAGCGCCTCGAACTTGGCCTGCTGGCCGGTCGCGCGGTAGAGGTCGAACATCGCGAGCCAGGTTTCGCTGCTGTCGTGGCGCAGGCCGGCCGACTGGATCATCTGCGCGATCTGCTGCTCGGTGGTCTCGTAGTCGGCGTTCGCGAACGCGATCACCGCGTCGTCGAGCTCGGGGTCGTGCTCGAACTGGCCGGCGCTGAGCGGGTTGACGGCGGGCGGCGCGGGCATCGCGATGCGCATCGCGTCGAGGCCCATCGGCTCGGTCGGCGCGCTCGCGAAGTCGAGCGGCGCGGGTGCCGGCGGCGCGAACATCGGCGGCGACGGCGCCGGCTGGGGCGCCGGACGCGCGGCGGGGCTCGGCGCCGCGGCCGGCTGCTGGCTCAGGCCGAAGTCGATCGGCCCCACGTCGAGCGGCGGCAGCTCCCTGATCGGCGGCAGCACGCTCGGCTTCGCGTCGGACAGCGGCGAGGTGCCGGCGCCCATCGTCATCGCGGCCGGCGAAGGCGCGGTCTCGAGCCGCTCCTTCTCGGCGCGGCTCGCGAACTCGCTGACGCGGCCGGGGTCGCGCTCCTGGGCCTGCGGCGGCTCCTGCGTCGAGGTCGCGGCGAAATGCGCGGGCCGCGTGCTCGTGTCGAAGTAGCCGCTGCGCGTCGCCGGCGACACATGCTGGGTCGGCGCGTAGCTGTCGCCGACCATCTGCTGCTCGATCTCGTTGATCTTGTCGGTGACGCGCGGGTTGATCTTGGAGTTCAGCCCGCTGCTGACGCCGTTGCGCTCCATCTCGTCGAGGCGCGACGAGGAGCCGAGCGCGGCGAGCTGCTCGGGCGACAGGCCCTCGCGGCGGATGCGGCGCAGCATGTCGAGCTCGCGCTTGCGCACGAAGTCGTTGCGCCGCTTGCGCTCGACCATCGCGCGCAGCTCGGCCTTGGCGAGGTCGCTCTCCGGGTCGTCCTGGCGCGAGTTGATCTCGGCCCAGTCCGTCGTCGGGTTCGCGACGAAGCGCGCGACCTTGCGGAAGAAGCTCTCGTTCTTGCCGTCCTTGTCGCTCATGCGCTGCGTATCGTTGCTGGCCTGGTGGTCGGGACGGTCAGTCCCCGAACATCTTCTGCTTGAGCTCGCGGCGCTGCTGCGCCTCGAGCGAAAGCGTCGCGGTCGGGCGCGCGATCAGGCGGCCGAGGCCGATCGGCTCGCCGGTCTCGTCGCAGTAGCCGTACTCGCCGCTGTCGAGGCGCGCGAGCGACTGCATGACCTTCTTGAGCAGCTTGCGCTCGCGGTCGCGCGTGCGCAGCTCGAGCGCGTGTTCTTCTTCGATCGTCGCGCGGTCGGCCGGGTCGGGCACGATGGACGTGTCCTCGCGCAGATGCTCGGTCGTCTCGCCGGCGTTGGAAAGCACGCTCTCCTTGAGTTCCTCGAGCTTGTGGCGGAAGAACTCGATCTGCTTGGCGTTCATGTACTCGGCGTCGGGCATGGCCAGCACTTCCGCGTCGGTCAGTTCGGAGCCGGGCTTGCCTTTCCAGGCATTCGCGAGTTTGGGGTCGGCCTTGACCATGATGCGTGGACTTTCAGGTTCGGATACGGATGCGTGGGCGGCTCTGCCGGGCGGTTTGGGCGGGGCGAAGCGTTCGGCAAAGCCATGGCCGGAGGAGACGGGCGCGGCCGCCTCGATGCTGGGGGCTTGGGTCTTGCTCACGTGCTTCTCCTCGCTCAGACGGACCGCGGCGCGGCGCCGGCATGACGGCCGGTCAACCTCGCCAAAAACAGGGCCTCCTCGTTTTGGGCGCCGCGGATTGTAGCCATGCCGGGATGACGCGTCGCCGACCGATTCGGTCGCCCGAGTATGGCTCTAGGCGAGGCACCCTTCCAGCCCCTGCATGAAGAGCTCGCGCGGCAGGTCGATGCCGATGAAGACCATCTTGCTGACCTTCTTCTCGCCGGGCATCCAGCGCGGGCCGAGGTCCGAGCCCATCAGCTGGTGCACGCCCTGGAAGATCACCTTCTTGTCCGTGCCCTTCATGTTCAGTACGCCCTTGTAACGCAGCAGCTTGGGGCCGTAGACCTGGACGATCGAGCCGAGGAAGTCCTCGAGCTTGGCCGGATTGAACGGGCGCTCGGCACGGAACACGAAGGACTTCACGTCGTCGTCGTGGTGGTGGTGGTGCGGGTGGTCGCAATGCTCGCCATGTTCGTGGTCGTGATCATGGTGGTGATGGTGGTCGTGCGCGTCGGCGTTGAGGAACTCGGGGTCGATCTCGAGCTTGGCGTTGAGGTTGAAGCCGCGCAGGTCGAGCACCTTGGCGAGCGGCACCTCGCCGAAATGCACCTTCTGGATCGGCGCGCGCGGGTTCATGTGCTTGATGCGGTGGATCAGCGCGTCGACCGCGTCGGCGTCGCAGAGGTCGGCCTTGCTCACGAAGATCTGGTCGGCGAAGCCGATCTGGAGGGCCACTTCCTGGCGCGTGTCGAGCTGCATCTCGGCGTGCTTGGCGTCGACGAGCGTGAGGACGCCGTCGAGCAGGTAGCTCTCGGCGACCTCGTCGTCCATGAAGAAGGTCTGGGCGACCGGGCCCGGGTCGGCGAGGCCGGTCGTCTCGATGATCACGCGCTCGAAGTCGAGCTCGCCCTTGCGGCGCTTCTCGGCGAGGTCGGCGAGCGTCGAGCGCAGGTCCTCGCGGATCGTGCAGCACACGCAGCCGTTGTTCATCTGGATGATCTGCTCTTCGGTGTCGGCGACGAGGATCGAGGTGTCGATGTCCTCCTCGCCGAACTCGTTCTCGATCACGGCGATCTTCTGGCCATGGGCCTCGGTCAGCACGCGCTTGAGCAGGGTGGTCTTGCCGGAGCCGAGGAAGCCGGTGAGGATGGTGGCGGGAATCAGACTTTGGGACATGGTGGCGGTCCGGAAGGAGCGGGGGAGATCGGGTCGATCTGAGGGCGGATCGGCGCATTTCAACGGCGGCTTGAAATATTTGCCGGCACGACGATCGGTTATTCTGCACCTCCCGCGACTACGACACGTCTCCAAGTGTCAGAACCCCAGCCTAGTCGACCCTCGCACGCGAGGCCGTCGAAATCCACCGGCAGCCCGTCGCCCCGCGGCCTGCTGGAGCGCATGCGGGAGTTCCTCCACCCCGGACCGGACTCCAAGAGCGAACTGATCGAAACCCTGGCCGACGCCGAGCAGCGCGAGCTGATCGAGCCCGAGTCCCGCCAGATGCTCGAGGGCGTGCTGCGCATGGCCGAGCTGTCGGCCGGCGACGTGATGGTCGCCGCACCGCGCATGGACCTGATCGACATCGAGGCGCCGTACGAGGACATCCTCGCAATGGTCATCGACACCGGTCACTCGCGTTTCCCGGTCTTCGAGGGCCAGCGCGAGAACGTGATCGGCATCCTGCTCGCGAAGGACCTGCTCAAGCTCCAGCGCGCGCCCGAGCTGAACCTGCGCGCGCTGCTGCGTCCGGTCAGCTTCGTGCCCGAGAGCAAGGGCCTCAACGAGCTGCTGCGCGACTTCCGCCTGAACCGCAACCACCTCGCGATCGTCGTCGACGAGTTCGGCAACAACGCCGGGCTGATCACGATCGAGGACGTGCTCGAGGAGATCGTCGGCGAGATCGAGGACGAGTTCGACCACGCGACCGAGGCCGCCGACATCTACACGCTCGCCGACGGCAGCCAGCGCGTGCCCGGCGACACGCCGATCGCGGCCGTCAACCAGGCCTTCGCGACCGCCTATCCCGAGGAAGACTTCGACACCATCGGCGGCTTCGTCGCCCACGAGCATGGCCGCGTGCCGCGCCGCGGCGAGGCGGTCGAGATCGGCGGCCTGCGCTTCACCGTGATGCTCACGCGCGGCGGGGCGGTGCGCTGGTTCAAGGTCACGCGCGCCTGATGCGCCGGCTCGCGCGCTTGGCGGGCGGTCGCGCCGCCCCGTGGCTTGCGCTGCTGCTCGGCGTGCTCCACACCGCAGCGTTCGCGCCGACCGGGCTGTGGTGGCTCGAGCCGCTCGCGCTCGCCGGGCTGTTCGCGCTCGCCTGCGGCGCCGCGCCGCGCCGCGCGGCGGCCTGCGGTTTCGCGTTCGGCGTCGGCTGGCTCGCGTCGGGGCTGTGGTGGCTTTACATCAGCATGCACGACTACGGCGGCCTGCCCGCGCCGCTCGCGGTCGCGGCGGTGCTGCTGCTCGCGGCCTTCCTCGCGCTCGATTACGCACTCGCGCTCGCGCTCGCCGCGCGGCTCGCGCGCGGCCTGGCCCCGCGGCAGCGCGGCCGGCGTGCGCTGCTGCTCGGCAGCGCCTGGCTGCTCGCCGAGCTCGCACGCGCGACGCTGTTCAGCGGCTTTCCGTGGATCGCGGGCGGCTACGCGCACAGCGTCGGGCCGCTCGCGGCGTTCGCGCCCTGGGTCGGCGTCTACGGCATGAGCGCGCTCGCGGCGCTGCTGGCCGCGGCGCTTGCGTTGCGCGCGTGGCGGCTGCTCGGCGGCCTCGCGGTGCTCGTCGCCGCGGCGCAGTTCGTGCCGCACGAATTCACGCGGGCGGCCGGCACGCTCGAGGTCGCGCTCGTGCAGCCGGCCGTCGCGCAGGACCTCAAGTTCGACCCCGACCTGATGGACGCGCACCTCGAGGCGCTCGCGCGCCAGATCGAGGGCGCGCGCGGCCAGTTCGTCGTGACGCCCGAGTCGGTCGTGCCGCTGCCGTTCGCGGCGCTCGACCGCGACTACCTCGCGCGGCTCGAGCGCACCGGCCGGCCGCTGCTGCTCGGCGGCTTTCTCGGCGACGAGAAGCAGGGCTACGTGAACAGCATGGCCGCGTTCGGCGCGGGCGCCGACTACGCGTACGGCAAGCGCCACCTGCTGCCCTTCGGCGAGTTCGTGCCGACGGGCTTCCACTGGTTCGTCGACCTGCTCGGCATCCCGATGGTCGACCAGGCGCGCGGCACGAACACGGCGCCGCTCGTCGTCGCGGGCCAGCGCCTGCGGCCGCTGATCTGCTACGAGAGCCTGTTCGGCGAGGACTTCGTCGCGAGCGCGGCCGGGCCCGAGGCCGCGACGATCTTCGTCAACGTGAGCAACCTCGCGTGGTTCGGCACCGTGATGGTCCAGGACCAGGACCTGCAGTTCGCGCAGCTGCGCGCGCTCGAGTTCCAGCGCCCGTTCGTGCGCGCGACCAACACCGGCGCGACGGCCGTGATCGACGCGGCCGGCCGCGTCACGGCGCGCCTGCCCGCGGGCGTGCCCGGCGTGCTGCAGGCGCGCGTCGAAGGCCGCAGCGGCGCCACCCCCTACGCGCGCTGGCTCGCGGCCTGCGGGCTGTGGCCGCTGTTCGCGCTCGCGCTGATCGGGTTTATCGCGGCAGCGCGTGGGCGCCGCGACGCGGTACATTGATCGATCGTTAGTCATTCAACAAGAGGAGCAGACCATGCCCAAAGGCGTTCAAGGCGGTAACAAGATGACGAAGAAGCCGAAGAAGGACAGCGGCGGCAAGGAACCTTCGGGCTTTTCCGACCGCCCGGTCGCGCCGGTCACGAGCGTGATGCCCAAGGGCAAGGAAAAGAAGAAGCAGGGCGGCTGAGCGCAAGGCGCGGCTGGCGCCTCTTAGAATCCGCGGGTTTTCCACCGTGGGTTCTCCATGCCGAGCTTCCAGCAAACCATTCTGACCCTGCAAGACTACTGGTCACGCCAGGGCTGCGCGCTTCTCCAGCCCTACGACATGGAAGTCGGCGCCGGCACGAGCCACACGGCGACCTTTCTGCGCGCGCTCGGCCCCGAGCCCTGGAAGGCCGCCTACGTCCAGCCGAGCCGCCGCCCCAAGGACGGCCGCTACGGCGAGAACCCGAACCGGCTCCAGCACTATTACCAGTTCCAGGTCGTCCTCAAGCCGGCGCCCGCGAACATCCTCGAGCTCTACCTCGGCTCGCTCGAAGCGCTCGGCTTCGACCTCAGGAAGAACGACGTGCGCTTCGTCGAGGACGACTGGGAGAACCCGACGCTCGGCTGCTGGGGCCTCGGTTGGGAAGTCTGGCTCAACGGCATGGAGGTGACCCAGTTCACCTACTTCCAGCAGGTCGGCGGCATCGACTGCAAGCCGATCACCGGCGAGATCACCTACGGCCTCGAGCGCCTCGCGATGTACCTGCAGGGCAAGGAATCGGTGTACGAGCTCGAATACACCGACGGCCTCAAGTACGGCGAGGTGTTCCACCAGAACGAGGTCGAGCAGTCGACCTACAACTTCGAGCACAGCGACGTCGACTTCCTGCTCCAGGCCTTTGCCGCGCACGAGCGCCAGAGCAAGTACCTGATGGAGCAGCAGCTCGCGCTGCCGGCCTACGAGCAACTGCTCAAGGCCGGCCACAGCTTCAACCTGCTCGACGCGCGCGGCGCGATCAGCGTGACCGAGCGCGCCGCCTATATCGGCCGCATCCGCAACCTCGCGCGCGCGGTCGCGCAAAGCTATGTCGACAGCCGCGCGCGCCTCGGCTTCCCGATGGCCCCGAAGGCCTGGGCCGACGAAGTGATCGCCCAGATCGAGAAGAAAAAGGCTGCCTGAGATGACGAACCTGCTTGTTGAACTGTTCGTCGAGGAACTGCCGCCGAAGGCGCTGAAGAAGCTCGGCGAGGCCTTCGCCGGCACGCTCGCCGACAGCCTCAGGGCGCAAGGCCTCGCGGCCGCCGACGCGGCCGTCACGGCCTTCGCGTCGCCGCGCCGCCTCGGCGTGCACGTGACCGGCGTCGCGGCCAAGGCGCCCGACCGCGCCGTGCAGCAAAAGCTCATGCCCGTCGCCGTCGCGCTCGACGCGGCCGGCGCGCCGACGCCCGCGCTGCTCAAGAAGCTCGCGGCGCTCGGCGCGGGCGCCGAGGCCGTCGCCGGCCTCAAGCGCGCGCCCGACGGCCGCGCCGAGGCGCTGTTCCTCGACAGCGTGGTCGCCGGCGCGACGCTCGCCGAAGGCCTGCAGAAGGCGCTCGACGAGACGCTCGCGAAGCTGCCGATCCCCAAGGTCATGACCTACCAGCTCGCCGACGGCTGGAGCGACGTGAAGTTCGTGCGCCCGGCCCACGGCCTCGTCGCGCTGCACGGCAGCGCGGTCGTGCCGGTCCAGGCGCTCGGCCTGCACGCGGGCAACACGACGCGCGGCCACCGCTTCGAGGCGGCCGTCGCGAGCATCGAGGTCGCGCACGCCGACGCCTACGCGACGACGCTGGCCGAGCAGGGCGCCGTGATCGCAGGCTTCGCCGCGCGCCGCGCCGAGATCCAGCGTCAGCTCGACGCGGCGGCCGCCGCGGCCGGCGGCCTGAAGCCGATCGACGACGACGCGCTGCTCGACGAGGTCACGGCGCTGGTCGAGCGCCCGAACGTGCTGTCGTGCCGCTTCGAGCCCGAGTTCCTCGCTGTGCCGCAGGAATGCCTGATCCTGACGATGAAGGCGAACCAGAAGTACTTCCCGCTGCTCGACGCGGCCGGCAAGCTCACGAACCGCTTCCTCGTCGTCTCGAACATCCGCCCGGCCGACCCGAGCGCCGTCGTCGAGGGCAACGAGCGCGTCGTGCGCCCGCGCCTCGCCGACGCGAAGTTCTTCTTCGACCAGGACCGCAAGAAGCCGCTCGCCGCGCGCGTCGCGGGCCTGGACAAGGTCGTCTACCACGGCAAGCTCGGCAGCCAGGGCGAGCGCGTCGAGCGCGTGCGCGCGATCGCTGCTGCGATCGCCGGCATGCTGGATGTCGACGCGGCCCAGGTCGACCAGGCCGCCCAGCTCGCGAAGGCCGACCTGCTGACCGACATGGTCGGCGAGTTCCCCGAGCTGCAGGGCATCATGGGCGGCTATTACGCGCGCCACGACGGCCTTGGCGACACCGTCGCAGCGGCGATCGAGGACCATTACAAGCCGCGCTTCGCCGGCGACGCGCTGCCGCGCAACGCCGTGGGCCTGGCCGTCGCGCTCGCCGACAAGCTCGAGACCCTGGTCGGCCTGTTCGGCATCGGCCAGCTGCCGACGGGCGACAAGGACCCGTTCGCGCTGCGCCGCCACGCGCTCGGCGTGATCCGCATGCTGGGCGAGCGCGCGCCGCAGCTCGAGCTCGGCGCGCTGCTCGCGGCCGCCGCCGCGCCGTTCGGCGCGCTGATCAAGGACCCCAGCGCGGCGCTCGCCGACTTCGTGTTCGACCGCCTCGCCGGCTCGCTGCGCGAGCAGGGCTATAGCGCGCAGGAAGTCGACGCGGTGCTCGCGCTGCGCCCCGCGCGCCTCGCCGACGTGGCCCGGCGCCTCGAGGCCGTGCGCGCGTTCCAGGCCCTGCCCGAAGCCGCCTCGCTCGCGGCCGCGAACAAGCGCATCGGCAACATCCTCAAGAAGGCCGAGACGGCCGTCGAGGCGCGCGTCGACGCGGCGCTGCTCATGGAGCCCGCCGAGGCGCAGCTCGCCGCCGCGCTCGCCGCCGCCCAGCCGCGCGCCGACGCGCTGTTCGGCCAAGGCGACTACACGGCCTCGCTGCGCGAGCTCGCGGCGCTCAAGGCGCCGGTCGACGCGTTCTTCGACGACGTGATGGTCAACGCCGAGGACGCCGCGCTGCGCGCGAACCGCCTGGGCCTGCTCAAGAGCCTGTTCGACGCGATGAACCGCGTCGCCGAACTCGCGCGTCTCGCCGCCTGATCGAGTCCAACCGGAGCCCGCCGCCATGCCCAAGAGCAACGACCCCGGCCACAGCACCAAGCTGGTCATCCTCGGGCGCGACGGCACGATCAACCATTACCGCGACGACCACGTGAAGTCGCCCGACGAGCTCGAGCCGCTGCCCGGCAGCCTCGAGGCGATCGCGCGGCTCAACCACGCGGGCTGGCACACGGTGATGGCGACGAACCAGGCCGGCATCGGCCGCGGCCTGATCGACATGGCCGCACTGAACGCCGTGCACGCGGCGCTGAACCAGCGCCTCGCCGAGAAGGGCGGACGCCTCGACGCGGCGTTCTTCTGCCCGCACACGCCCGAAGAGGGCTGCGCGTGCCGCAAGCCGCTGCCCGGGCTGATCCACCAGATCGGCGAGCGCTTCGGCGCCGACCTCGCCCAGGTCCATATGGTCGGCGCGTCGCTGCGCGACCTCGAGACCGCGCGCAACGCGGGCTGCCGGCCCCACCTCGTCAAGAGCGACCGCCTCGGCGGCCTCGACGCCGACCAGCTCGCCGCGCTCGTCGCGCAGGTGCCGGGCACGCAGGTGCACGAAAACCTCGCGGCCTTCGCCGAGCACCTGATCCAACAAGAACGCCGAGCCCGCGCCGACGCGCGCGGCGAGGCCCTGGCGCCCGATACCGAGGCCGGAGATTTGCACTGATGATGTTGTTCGCCGCGCTGCGCTCGGTCCTGTTCATGGTCTGGATGGCCGTCACGGTCGTGCCCGTCGCGATCGCCGCGATCGTCCTGTCGATCTTCGTGCGCGGCCGCCCGGTCTACTGGACCTGTGCGTTCTGGCTGCGCCTGTCGGTCTGGGGCGCGCGCTATATCTGCGGCGTGCGCCATCGCGTGCACGGCATGGAGCACCTGCCCGCGGCCGACAGCGGCGAGGCCGTGATCCTGCTGTCCAAGCACCAGAGCACCTGGGAGACCTTCGCCTACCCGGCGCTGATGAGCCACCCGCTCGCCTACGTGTTCAAGCGCGAGCTGCTCTACATCCCGTTCTTCGGCTGGGCGATGGCGCGGCTCGACATGATCCATATCGACCGCAGCAAGCGCAGCGAGGCCTGGAGCAAGGTCGCCGCGCAGGGCAAGCGGCTCGCGGCCCAGGGGGTCTGGGTCATCATGTTCCCCGAGGGCACGCGCATTCCGCGCGGCAGGAAGGGCGAGTACAAGACCGGCGGCACCCGCCTCGCGGTCGAGACCGGCGTGCCGGTCGTGCCGATCGCGTGCACGACGGCGCGCTGCTGGCCGCGCAAGAGCTTTCTGCTGCGCCCGGGCGTGGTCGACGTGTCGATCGGCCGGCCGATCCCGGCCACCGGGCGCGAGCCGGCCGAGCTGATGCGCGAGGTCGAGGCCTGGATCGAGGCCGAGATGCGGCGCCTCGACCCCGCGGCCTACAAGGACTGATCGGCCGGTAAAAATGTTCAAACGCCTGGCTTCGCTGTCCAACGATCGCCAGCTTTCGCTGTTTGACGCCGAGCCGCCGCCCGCGCCGGTGGCCCCTGTCGTGCCGCCGCCGCCGGTTTCGCGCCTGCCGGGCCGCTCGCAGCGCCAGGTGCTGCTCGACGGCGGCCACGCGGTGCCCTACGAGCTGCGCCGCGCGCGGCGCCGCACGATCGGCTTCGCGGTCGGCCCGCAGGGGCTCGCGGTCAGCGCGCCGCGCTGGGTGCTGATCGGCGACATCGAGGCCGCGCTGCAGCAGAAGTCCGACTGGATCCTGCGCAAGCTCGTCGAGCAGCGCGAGCGCGCCGCGCGCCTGCAGGCCTCGCGCATCGAGTGGCGCGACGGCGCCGAGCTGCCCTATCTGGGCGGGCGCCTGCGCCTGCACCTCGACGCCGCGCGCAGCGGCGTCACGCTCGACGCGGCGGCCGGCCTGCTGCATGTCGGCCTGTCGCCGCTCGCTGAGGCCGCGCAGCTGCGCGACGTGGTCCAGGCCTGGCTGCAGAAGCAGGCGCGCGCCGACTTCGAGCCGCGCTGCCGCGCGTTCGCGGCGCGCTTGGGTGTCGAGATGAAACAGCTGCGCCTGTCGAGCGCGCAGACGCGCTGGGGCAGCGCGAGCGCCGACGGCACGATCCGCCTGAACTGGCGCCTCGTCCACTACGCGCCCGCGATCATCGACTACGTCGTCGCGCACGAGCTCGCCCATCTGCGCGAGATGAACCACAGCCCGCGCTTCTGGGCCGTCGTGCGCTCGGTGCTGCCCGACTTCGAGGCCGCCCGCCAGCAGTTGCGCGAGGAATCGCTGGCCGAGCCGGCTGAAGCCTGAATTCTGGACGGCCAATGTGCGCACATCACCCTTTAGGGGGGATTGTCCGCAGCGCAAAGGACAAGCACACTTCGCCCGACGCTGTCATTGCCATAGGCAAAAGAGCGGTTCGGCGCGAAGCGCAGATCGCTCAAGAGGCTTGTGCAGAGACCACCCGCCACCGTCGGCCATCGGGCCGGCGGTGGTGGCAAGGTCCACCCCCTCCACCATCTCCCCGGAATCCGCCGGTTTATGCCGCTGTGAAGCGGTAAACCCCGTCTTCTCCGCGTTCGCGCCGCAGTTCGCCGGCGAGCCAGAGCGCGTTCAGGTGGGCAATCGATTCGCCCATCGCAAAAGTGGTCTGGTGCAGGTCGAGCTTGCGCTTGAACAACACCTCGAGCAGGTCGGCCGCGTGGGTCGGCCGGTCCGCGCAGGCTGCGCGGACCTCGGCGAGGCGCTCGTCGTGGTGCTCGCGCAGCTGGGCGATGCGCGCGTGCAGGCCCGTGAACGGCTTGCCGTGCGCCGGCAGCACGAGCGTGTCGGCCGGCAGCGCGAGCAGCGGCGTAAGCGAGTCGAGGTACAGGCGCAGCGGGTCGGCCTCGGGCTCGACGTCGACGACCGAGACGTTCGTCGAGATCCGCGGCAGCACCATGTCGCCCGAGATCAGCAGGCCCGCGCCGGCCAGGCTGATGTGCTCGGGCGCGTGGCCGAAGCCGGCGATGCAGCGCCAGGTCCGGCCGCCGACGTTCAGTTCCATGCCGTCGCGCAGGCGCCGGAACGCCGGCGGCACGGCCGGCACCATGCTCGGGTAGTAGCTCGCGCGCGCGCGGATCTTCGCGAGCGCCTCGGGGTCGACGAGACCGTGGCTCGCGAAGAAGTCCGCGGCGGTCTCGCCGCCCATGCCGACCGTCGAGCCGCTCGCGACGCGCGCGAGGTGGTAGTCGGTCGCGCTGATCCAGAGGCGACAGTCCCAACGCTCGCAATGCCAGGCCGCGAGGCCCATATGGTCGGGGTGGAAATGCGTGACGATCACGCGCAGCACGGGCAGGCCGTCGAGGTGCTCGGCATACACCTGCTGCCAGGCCTCGCGCGTCGCGTCGTTCGCGATGCCGCAGTCGACGAGGGTCCAGCCCTGAATCTTGCCGAGGGGGCCGTCGATCTCGTCGCGCAGCAGCCAGAGGTTGATATGGTCGAGCGCGAACGGCAGCGGCATGCGCACCCAGCGCACGCCGGGTGCGACGTCGAGCACGCTGCCGACGGCCGGCAGCGCGTCGCCGAGCGGGTAATGGAGTTCGGATTCGCGCGGATTCGCCATGTCTCGCCTTAGACTTACGTTTACGTCAACGTCACAGCCGCCATTAGGCCAGAAGAAGACCCCCGATGAGCGCAGTCACCGAAGCCGGCGCACGCCGCTATACGATCACCGAGCTCGCGGCCGAGTTCGACATCACCCCGCGCGCGATCCGCTTCTACGAGGACGTCGGCCTGATCGAGCCCGACCGCGAAGGCCGCAACCGCGTCTACGACCAGCGCGACCGCACGCGCCTGAAGCTCACGCTGCGCGGCAAGCGCCTCGGCCTGTCGCTGCAGGAGATCAAGGAGCTCGTCGACATGTACGACAGCGACGGCGACAACGCGGCGCAGGCGCGCGCCTTCCTCGACGTGCTGCGCCAGCATCGGCGCCAGCTCGAGCAGCAGCTCGACGACATCGAGGTCACGCTCGCCGAGATCAGCCAGCACGAGGAGCGCTGCGAGGCGCTGCTGGCGGAGGCGGCGGCGGCGCCGGGCAACTAGCGAGCGCCGCGACGATCGCGTCGATGAAGACGCGCGTCTTCAGCGGCATCAGGCGGCGCTCGGGGAACACGGCCCAGCATTCGACCGCGCGCAGCGACCAGCCTGGCAGCAGCGGGACCAACTGCCCCTGCTCGACGAGCGGCGCCGCCATATGCGGGTTCACGGCCGCGATGCCGAGCCCCGCGCGCGCGAGCAGCAGCAGCATGTCGGGCGCGTTCGCGAGAGTGCGGGTGTCGGGCAGCACGACGACGGCCGGGGCCGCGTCGGGCCCGGGCGCCGGGGCGTCGGCGCGGACCAGCGCCCAGGGCAGCGGCTCGCCGTCGCGGCCGCGGATCATCAGCCCGTGCATGCTGATCAGGCCCTCGGGCAGCTGCGGCTCGCCATGGGTCTGCAGGTAGGCGGGCGCCGCGTAGAGCCGGCTGTCGAGCAGCGCGAGGCGGCGCGCGGCGAGCTGGCTGTCCTGGGTGAGCGCGCCGACGCGCAGCGCGAGGTCGAAGCCCTCGCCGACCAGGTCGACGCGGCGCGGCGACAGGTCGAGCTCGAGCTGGACCTCGGGGTGGCCGAGCGCGAAGCGCGCGATCGCGTCGGCGAGCACGAGGCGCGCGAGGTCCGAGGGCATCGACACGCGCAGCCGCCCGCTCGGCCGCTGCTGGCGGTGCAGCGCGAGCGCGAGCGCTGCGTCGACCTCGCCGGCGACGCTGCGCGCGTGTTCGAGCATGCCCTGGCCGAAGTCGGTCAGCGTCAGGCGCCTTGTGGAGCGCTGCAGCAGCTTCTCGCCGAGGCGCTGCTCGAGGCCGGCGAGGCGCCGCGACACGCTCGATTTGGGCAGGCCCAGGCGCTCGGCCGCGCGGCTCAGCGAACCGGCCTCGACGACGCGGGCAAACAGCAGCAAATCGTCGGCATCCATGATTGTTCCTTTGATGGAACAATATTATCCATTTTGACGGCTTCTGCCGCGGATTGATGACGCCTAGAGTTCAGTCATCCGATCCACCCACCAGGAGCCCCTCATGAAGATTCTCCAGATCAATTCCAGCGCCCGCCGCGTCCAGGACGGCCAGGGTTCGTTCTCGACCCGCCTCGCGACCGAGCTGAGCGAGGCGCTCGCCACGCGCCACGCCGGTGCAACGGTCAGCGTGCGCGACCTCGGCCAGCAGCCGCACCCGGCGATGGACGAGACCATGCTCGGCGCGCTGTTCACGCCGGCCGAGCAGCGCAGCGCCGCGCAGCGCGAGCTCGTCGCCGCGAACGACGCGCTGATCAATGAGCTGCAGGCCCACGACGTGATCGTGATCGGCGCGCCGATGATCAACTTCGGCGTGCCCTCGCAGCTGAAGAACTGGATCGACGCGGTCGCCCGCGCCGGCGCGACCTTCCGCTACACCGCGACCGGCCCCGAAGGCCTGGTCAAGGGCAAGAAGGTCTACGTCGTCAGCGCGCGCGGCGGCCTGCACATCGGCAAGCCGACCGACGAGGGCGTGACCGGCTATCTGCGCACGGTGCTCGGCTTCCTCGGCATGAGCGACGTCGAGTTCGTCTACGCCGAGGGCCTGAACCTGGGCCCCGACGCCGAAGCCGCCGGCGTCGCGAGCGCGCGCACGCGCATCGCGGAACTGTCGGCATAAACCCCCGGCGCCCCCAGCCTTGACCGAGGCCGCGGGCGCTCCCCGCGGCCTCGCGCACAATCGCGCCGCCGCATCAGCAACAGGATGAGAGAACCATCATGAGCGAGAGCAATGCCTCCACCGTCCGCCAGCCGCGCCCCGTCGAGCGGCTCGTCGTCGGCCAGCCCACCAGCGACGGTGCCGGGGTCAAGCTCACGCGCGTGCTGACCCAGCCGCTGCAGCGCCGCCTCGACCCCTTCCTGATGCTCGACGCGTTCGGCTCGGACCAGGCCGACGACTACATCGCCGGCTTCCCCGACCATCCGCACCGCGGCTTCGAGACCGTCACCTACATGCTCGAAGGCCGCATGCGCCACCGCGACTCGGCCGGCCACGAAGGCCTGCTCGGCAGCGGCGGCGTGCAATGGATGACGGCCGGCCGCGGCGTGATCCACAGCGAGCTGCCCGAGCAGCAGGAGGGCCGCATGGAGGGCTTCCAGCTCTGGCTCAACCTGCCGGCCAAGGACAAGCTGCGCGCCCCCTGGTACCGCGACATCCCGAGCGCCGAGATTCCCGAGCTCGAAGGCGCGGGCTTCAAGGTCCGCGTGATCGCGGGCACGAGCCATGGCGTCGCGGGCGCGGTCCAGCGCGAGCATACCGAGCCGCTCTACCTCGACATCACGCTGACGCCCGGCGCGACGTTCGAGCAGGCGCTGCCCGACACCCATAACGCCTTCGTCTACGTGTACCGCGGCGACCTGCGCTTCGACACCGGCTGCCGCGTGCCCGCGACCCGCATGGCGATCTTCGCGAACCAGCCGGGCAGCGACGGCGTGAGGCTCGCGGCCGGCGAGGAGGGCGCGCGCCTGATCCTCGTCGCCGGCCGGCCGCTCGGCGAGCCGATCGCCCAGTACGGCCCGTTCGTGATGAACACCCAGGCCGAGCTGATGCAGGCCGTCCGGGACTTCCAGGAGGGCCGCCTGGTCGCCTAGGGCCTGCGCACGGGTCTGCCTGGTGTCGGCAGGCCCTGGCCATTGCGGCCTCAGCGGATCGCCGGCACCGCCGGCGCGAGCAGGCGCTCGCCCGCGTAGCCGCGCACCTCGACGCCCGCGAAGCGGCCGTGCAGGCCGTTCCATTCGTCGGTGAATGCGGCGATCTCTTCGCGCGTGCGGCCGACGAAGTTCCACCACAGCAGCGGCGGCGTGGCCCAGGGCGCGCCGCCGAGCAGCAGCGCGCGTGCCGCGCCGCGGGCGACCAGGCTCAGGCTCGCGCGGCCGGGCGCGAGGTAGGCGAGCGAACCCGGCTCGAGCAACTGGCCGTCGACCTCGAGCGCGCCCTCGAGCACCATCAGGCCATGCTCGAAGTCGGGGCGCAGGCCCTGCTCGAGCGCAGCCGCGCCCGGGCACGCGAGGTCGAGGCCCAGCAGCGCCTCGGGCCAGGGCACCGGCGAGCGCAGGCCATGGGTCTCGCCGGCGAGCAGGGTCAGCGCGAAGCCGCCGGCGGCGAACTGCGGCAGCTCGGCGAAATGCTCGAAGCGCGGCGCGCAAAAACGCTCGGCGTCGGGCAGCGCGAGCCACAGCTGGGCGAGGTGCAGGCGCGGGCTCAGCGATTCCTCGGAATGCGCGATCGCGCGGCCGGCCGTCATCAGGTTGACCTGCCCCGGGCGCAGCACCTGCTCGCTGCCGAGGCTGTCGCGATGCAGGATCTCGCCCTCGATCATCCAGCTGAAGGTCGCGAGCCCCGTGTGCGGATGCGGCGCGACGTTCATGCCGCGGCCGTGCAGGTCGGCCGGGCCCGCATGGTCGAGAAAGCACCAGGGGCCGACGGTGCGGCGCTGGCGCGTCGGCAGCGCGCGCCGGATCGGCAGGCCGCCGACGTCGCTCGCGTGGCTCGTGATCAGCTCCATGCCTGCCTCCTTGGCCTCACGGCCGTTGCTGGTGCTTGACGAAGGCCGCGAAGCCCGCGAGGTGCTTGCCGAGCTGCTCGCGCGTCGCCGCGTCGCTCAAGCGGCCGTCGGCGTCGAACAGCCGGTCGGCGTGCGACAGCGTGAACCAGGGGCCGAACCAGACCGCCGAGCCGAACGCACGCAGCACGTGCAGCAGCGCGTCCTGGGCGCGCAGCGTGCCGGCACCGCCGGGCGTCGCGCCGATCACGGCGGTGGGTTTGCCGCCGAAGATGCGCGCGCCCGAGCCCGAGGGGCGCGAGATCCAGTCGAGGCCGTTCTTGAGCACGCCGGGGATCGAATGGTTGTACTCGGGCGTGCTGATCAGGAGCGCGTCGGCCGCCGTGATCGCCGCGCCGAGTTCCTTGACCGCCTCGGGCAGGCCCTGGGCCTCGACGTCGCCGTCGTAGACCGGGATGCCGTGCAGCGTGCGGACGTCGAGCTCGACGCCGGCGGGCGCGAGTTCCCTGGCCGCACGCAGCAGTCGGGTGTTCAGCGAGTCGCGGCGCAGGCTACCGGAGAGGGCGAGAATGCGGGTCATGATTTTCGAGGTCGATGAGGATGCGGCGCATCATGCATGAATTCAAGCTTCCCGACATGACATGCGGCCACTGCGAGGGCGTCGTGCGCAAGACCGTCGCCGCGCTCGACGCGGCGGCCCGGGTCGAGGTGGACCTCGCGGCGCACGAGGTGAAGGTCGACAGCGCGCAGCCGCGCGAGCGGCTCGCCGCCGCGCTCGCCGAGGCCGGCTACGCGCCGCAGTAAGCCCGCGCGCTCAGACCGCCGCGAGCGCCTGCTGCAGCTGCTCGCGCAGCGCGCGCAGGCGCGCGAGCTCGTGCTCCTGGCGCGCGAGCGTCGGCCAGACCAGCGCGACGAGGTCCTCGGCGGTCTGCGCGACCGGCACCTTCTTGCCCGTGCCCACATGCTCCCAGAGCAGGTGCTCGACGGGGCCGAGCACGAGGCTGCGCAGCAGGCTCAGCGGCACGTCGTCGCGCAGCACGCCGGCCGCGCGGCCGCGTGCGAGCAGGTCCATCAGCGGCGCCGTGTAGCGGCGCTGGAGTTCGATCAGCGCCTCGCCGAGCTCGCCCTGGCCGCCGTGCGACTTCACCCGACCCTCGCTGAGCACGAACGCGCACAGGCCCGTGCCGTCGACGAGGAACAGCTCGAGGTGGGTGTGCATGAACCAGCGGAACTGCTCGAACACCGGCCGCTCGCGCGGCAGGCCCTGCTCGATCGCGGCCGTGATCTCGGCGTACCAGTCGCCGATTACGCGGACGCAGAGCTCGCGCTTGCCGCTGAAGTAGGTGAATACGGTCGCCTCGGAGATGCCGAGGCGGCGCGCGATCTCGGTCGTCGTCGTGTGCTCGTAGCCGCCCGCCGCGAACAGCTCGCGGCCGACGCGCAGGATGTCGCGCACGCGCTGCTCGCCCTTGGCGCGCGCGGGCGCACGGCGCTGCGGCGCCTTCGGCGCGGCGGTGCGGGTTTCGGGCGGAGCGACGCGAGGCATGGCCGCGATTGTGCCAATTCCTGAGTAATACTCAAGTACAAACTTGAGGTCGACCCGGTCCTTGCGCTATCCTCGCCGTTCCAGTCGCGCCGCAAGGCGTCAAAAAGAATTTTGAGCTGCACTCAGGGTGCGCTCCCAGGAGACCCCCATGGCCCAGTTGCACAGCAAGCTCAACCCGCGCAGCGCCGAGTTCAAGGCCCACGCCGAGGCGATGCGCGCGCTCGTCGACGACCTCAACGCCCGGCTCGACCGCATTGCCGAGGGCGGCGGCGAGGCCGCGCGCGCCAAGCATGTCGGGCGCGGCAAGCTGCTGCCGCGCGAGCGCGTCGAGCTGCTGCTCGACCCGGGCACGCCGTTCCTCGAGATCGCGCCGCTCGCCGCGCTCGACGTCTACGACAACGCGGCGCCGGGCGCCGGCGTGATCGCGGGCATCGGCCGCATCGCCGGCGTCGAATGCGTGGTCGTGTGCAACGACGCGACGGTCAAGGGCGGCACCTACTACCCGCTGACGGTCAAGAAGCACCTGCGCGCGCAGGAGATCGCCGCGCAGAACCGCCTGCCCTGCGTCTACCTGGTCGACTCGGGCGGCGCGAACCTGCCGAACCAGGACGAGGTCTTCCCCGACCGCGACCATTTCGGGCGGATCTTCTTCAACCAGGCCAACCTGAGCGCCGCGGGCATCCCGCAGATCGCCGTCGTGATGGGCTCGTGCACGGCCGGCGGCGCCTACGTGCCGGCGATGAGCGACGAGACCATCATCGTCAAGCAGCAGGGCACGATCTTCCTCGGCGGCCCGCCGCTCGTGAAGGCCGCGACCGGCGAGGTCGTGACGGCCGAGGACCTCGGCGGCGGCGACGTGCACACGCGCCTGTCGGGCGTGGCCGACCACCTCGCCGACGACGACACCCACGCGCTCGCGCTCGCGCGCCAGGCCGTGGGCCGCATCAACTGGCACAAGCAAGGCCAACTCGCATTGCAGCCCGTGCGCGCGCCGGCCTTCGACCCGGCCGAGCTGCACGGCGTGATCCCGACCGACACGCGCAAGCCCTTCGACGTGCGCGAGGTCATCGCGCGCGTCGTCGATGGCTCCGACTTCGACGAGTTCAAGGCGCGCTACGGCGCGACCCTGGTCTGCGGCTTCGCGCATATCGAGGGCATGCCGGTCGGAATCGTCGCGAACAACGGCATCCTGTTCGCCGAGAGCGCGAACAAGGGCGCGCATTTCATCGAGCTGTGCTGCCAGCGCAAGGTGCCGCTGGTGTTCCTGCAGAACATCACGGGCTTCATGGTCGGGCGCAAGTACGAGAACGAGGGCATCGCGCGCGCGGGCGCGAAGATGGTCACGGCCGTCGCCTGCGCCCAGGTGCCGAAGTTCACGGTGATCATCGGCGGCTCCTTCGGCGCCGGCAACTACGGCATGTGCGGCCGCGCCTATTCGCCGCGCATGCTCTGGATGTGGCCCAACGCGCGCATCAGCGTGATGGGTGGCGAGCAGGCCGCGTCGGTGCTTGCAACCGTCAAGCGCGACGGCATCGAGGCCAGGGGCGGGGCCTGGAGCGCGGACGAGGAAGAGGCTTTCAAGGCGCCGATCCGCCAGCAGTACGAGGACCAGGGCCACCCGTATTACGCGAGCGCGCGGCTGTGGGACGACGGCGTGATCGACCCGGCCGACACGCGCCGTGTCCTCGCTTTGGGCCTCTCGGCCGCGCTGAACGCCGAGATTCCCGAGACGCGTTTCGGCGTGTTCCGCATGTAAGATGTGTACTTTTATTTGACTCGGTACACATCGTGCGCACGAATATCGAAATCGACGATCGCTTGATGGCCGAGGCGCTCGCCGCGGGCCCGTTCAAGACCAAGAAGGAGGCCGTCGAGGCCGGCCTCGTGCTGCTCAAGCGCCAGGCCGCGATGCGCGAGCTCGCGCGCATGGGCGGCTCGGTGGCCTGGGGCTGGGGCGACGAGCAACGGCTCGACGGTCGGCCGAACTGGGGCGTTGCGGAGCCGGCCCCGGTGATCCGCGCCGCGGCTCAGGCGGCCGAGCCGGCCGCGGCCTACGGTGTGGCGAAGAAGCCCCAGTCCGGAGCGAAGTCCCGTGCTCGTCGCTGACAGCAGCGTCTGGATCGACCATTTCAAGGGCGTCGACAACCCGGCGCGGCGCGCGCTCGCGCGCGCGCTCGTCGACGGCGAGGTCGCGCTGCTGATGCCCGACCTCGTGCTGTTCGAGCTGCTGCGCGGCTTCCGCTACGAGAGCGAGATGCGCCGCGCGGTCGCGGCCTTCGAGCAGCTGCCGCTGGTCGAGCTCGGCGGGCGCGACAACCTCGAGCGCGCGGCCGACCATTACCGCCAGCTGCGCCGGCTCGGCCACACGGTGCGCAGCGACATCGACATGCTGCTCGCGAGCTGGTGCATCGCCAACGACCATCTGCTGCTGCAGCGCGACCGCGACTTCCACCCCTACGCCGAGCATTTCGGGCTCCGGCTCTGGTCGGGTGCGGCCCAGTGAGGAAAGCCATGTACCAACACCTTCGCATCGACCGCGCCGGCCATGTCGCGCGCGTCACGCTCAACCGCCCCGAGGTCCGCAACGCGTTCAACGAGGCCCTGATCGCGGAACTCACGGCGGCCTTCGCCGCACTCGCGCAGGACGCGAGCCTGCGCGCCGTCGTGCTCGCGGGCGAGGGCAAGGCCTTCTGCGCGGGCGCCGACCTGAACTGGATGAAGGCGATGGCCGGCTACAGCTGGGACGAAAACCACGCCGACGCGGGCCGCCTCGCCCAGATGCTGTGGACGATCTACCGCTGCCCGGTGCCCGTGATCGCGCGCGTGCACGGCGACGCCTACGCGGGCGGCGTCGGCCTCGTCGCGGCCTGCGACATCGTCGTCGCGGCCGAGGGTGCGGCCTTCTGCCTGTCCGAGGCCAAGCTCGGCCTGCTGCCCGCGACGATCGCGCCCTATGTCGTGCGCGCGCTCGGCGAGCAGGCGTCGCGGCGCTACTTCGTGACGGCCGAGCGCTTCGGCGCGGCCGAGGCCCAGCGCCTCGGCCTCGTCCACGAGCGCGTCGCGGCCGAGGCGCTCGACGCCAAGATCGACGAGCTGCTCGCCGCGCTCGTCGCGAACGGCCCGGCCGCCGTGCGCGCGTGCAAGCGCCTGGTCCAGGACGTCGCCCACGCCGCGATCACGCCGCCGCTGCGCGACGACACCGCGCGCCGCATCGCCGACATCCGCGCGAGCGCCGAGGGCCGCGCCGGCGTGCAGAGCTTCCTGAACAAGACGCCGGCGCCCTGGCTGGCCGACTGAGCGTGTTTTTTTAGCCGCCATGGACGCCCAGCCGCAGCCCCCGCTCGCCGACCTCGGCCTGCCGCACCTGCTCGCGCTCGCCGCGGCGCTCGGCTGGGCCAGCGGCATGCGGCTTTACGCGACGGTGTTCCTCGTCGGCCTCGCGGGCCGGCTCGGCTGGCTGCCGCTGCCGGCGGGGCTGCTCGTGCTCGAGCATCTGCCGGTGCTGATCGTCGCGGGCGGGCTGATGCTCGTCGAGTTCCTCGCCGACAAGATCCCGGGCGTCGACTCGCTATGGGACCTCGTCCAGACCGTGATCCGCGTGCCGGCCGGCGCGGCCCTGGCGGCCGCAGCGCTCGGCGTCCAGGGCGACGGCGGCCAGGCCTGGGCCGTGATCGCCGCGCTGTTCGGCGCGACGCTCGCGGCCACGGCCCATGCGGCCAAGGCCGGCACGCGCGCGGCCGCCAACACCTCGCCCGAGCCCTTCTCGAACCTCGCGCTCTCGCTCGCGGGCGACGCGTTCGTGCCCTTTCTTCTGTGGCTCGCCTGGGTCCACCCGCTCGCGGGCGGGCTCCTGATCGTGCTGATGCTCGCGCTTGCGCTCGTGCTGATCCGCCTGACCTTCCGCTTCCTCGCCGGCCTGCTGCGCAAGCTGCGGCCGCAACGCACCGCATGACCCAAGAACTGCAAGACCTCGCCCGCCGCAGCCTCGCCGCGGTCTGGCACCCGTGCACGCAGATGGCGCGCGCCGCGCAGCTGCCGCCGCTCGCGATCGCGCGCGGCGAGGGGGCCTGGCTCCACGACGTCGAGGGGCGCCGTTACTTCGACGCGAACAGCTCCTGGTGGGTCAACCTGCTCGGCCATTCCGACGCGCCGCTCCTCGACGCGATCAAGCGCCAGCTCGACACCCTGCCGCACGTGATGCTCGCGGGCTGCACGCACGAGCCGGCCGTGCGCCTCGCCGAGCGTCTCTCGGCGCGCACCGGCGGCCGGCTCGGCCATTGCTTCTTCGGCAGCGACGGCGCGAGCGCCGTCGAGATCGCGCTGAAGATGAGCTTCCACAGCTGGCGCAACCGCGGCGCCGACGCGCGCCGCGAGTTCGTTTGCCTGAAGAACGGCTACCACGGCGAGACCATCGGCGCGCTCGCCGTGACCGACGTCCAGATCTTCCGCGACGCCTACGACCCGCTGCTGATGCGCGCCCATATCGTCGCGGCGCCCGACGCGCGGCTCGGCAACGAGGCGCCGGCGCTCGCGGCGATGCGCGCGCTGCTCGAGGCGCGCGGCGACCGTATCGCGGCCGTGATCGTCGAGCCGCTCGTACAGGGCGCGGCCGGCATGGTCATGTACGGCCCGGCCTACCTGAAAGGCCTGCGCGAACTCACGCGCGAGTTCGGCGTCCACCTGATCGTCGACGAGATCGCGATGGGCTGCGGGCGCACCGGGACCTTCTTCGCGTACGAGCAGGCGCAATCCGAGGACTGGCCCGACTTCATCCTGCTGTCCAAGGGCATCACGGGCGGCACGCTGCCGCTGTCGATCGTGCTGACGACCGACGCGGTGTTCGAGGCCTTCTGGAGCGAGGACGTCGCGCGCGGCTTCCTGCACTCGCACAGCTACACGGGCAACCCGCTCGCCTGCGCGGCCGCGAACGCCGTGCTCGACCGCTTCGACGCGGGCCTGCTGGCGTCGATTGGCGAGCAGGCGGCGCTGCTGGGCAAGGCCTTCGCGCCGCTCGCGCGGGATAATCGCGTGCAACACCTGCGCCAGCGCGGCATGGTGCTGTCCTTCGACGTGGCGAACCCCGGCGAACGCTTTTCCGAACGCTTTCACCTCGCGGCGCGCCGCCACGAGCTGCTGATCCGCCCGATCGGCGCGAGCGTGTATGTCATGCCTCCCTACCTGATCACGGCGGACACCGCGCCATGGCTTGCCGCCGCGGTCGCCGCCACCCTCGACGATGTTGCTTGACCACCTCCAACAAAAACTCGCCGCGATCGAGGCGCAAAGCCTGACGCGCTTCCTGCGCGCGGCCGAAACGCCCACCGCGCCGCGCCAGACCGTGCGCGGCCGCGACGGCGTCGCGCGCGAGCTGCTGCTCTTTTGCTCGAACGACTACCTGGGCCTCGCGGCCGAGCCGGCGCTGCGCGACGCGCTGATCGACGGCGCGCGCCGCTACGGCGCGGGCTCGGGCGCCTCGCACCTGATCAGCGGCCACAGCGCCGCGCACGAGGCGCTCGACGCGCGCCTCGCCGCGATGTTCGCCGCGCATATCCCGCAGGCGCGCGCGCTGAGCTTCTCGACCGGCTATATGGCCAATCTCGCCGTCGTCACGGCGCTCGGCGACGCCGAGGCCGAGATCTTCTCGGACGAGCTGAACCACGCGTCGCTGATCGACGGCTGCCGGCTCGCGCGTGCGGCCGTCAAGCGCTACGGCCACGTCAATCTCGCCGAGCTGCGCACCTTGCTCGCGGCGAGCGAGGCCAGGCTCAAGCTGATCGTCAGCGACGCGGTGTTCAGCATGGACGGCGACGTCGCGCCGCTGCCCGCGCTGCTCGCGCTGGCCGAGGAATTCGACGCCTGGCTGATCGTCGACGACGCCCACGGCTTCGGCGTCCTCGGCGCGCAGGGTCATGGCGCGCTCGAGCATTTCGGCCTGCGCAGCGAGCGCCTCGTGCTCGTCGGCACGCTCGGCAAGTCGGCCGGCCTCGCGGGCGCCTTCGTCGTCGCCCACGAAACGATCACCGAATACCTGCTGCAGGCCGCGCGGCCCTATATCTTCACGACGGCCGCGCTGCCGGCCGTCGCGCACGCGCTGCTCGCGGCCTTCGACCTGATCGAGGGCGAGACCGGCCGCGCGCGCCGCGCCGCGCTCGTCGAGCTGCAGGCGCGCCTGCGCCGCGGCGTCGAGGCGCTGCTGCCGCGCCACCCGCATTGGCGCCTCGCCGCGTCGGACACGCCGATCCAGCCGCTGATCGTCGGCGGCAACGCCGAGGTCATGGCGCTCGCCGCGGCGCTCGAGGCGCGCGGCCTGCGCGTGCCCGGCATCCGCCCGCCGACCGTGCCCAAGGGCGAGGCGCGGCTGCGCATCACGCTGAGCGCCACGCATACGGCGGCCGACGTCGACGCGCTGCTCGCGGGCCTGGAGCAACTCGCATGAATGGGGCCCCCACGTCCGCGCAGGCGCGTCCTGCCCCCCGCGGGGGCGAAGCCGTTCTCGGGAGCGGCCCGTCGAACGGCTTGACCGGCTACTTCATCACCGGCACCGACACCGAGATCGGCAAGACGACGATCACGGCCGGCCTCGTCCACCTGTTCCAGTCGCGCGGCCGGCGCGTCGCGCCGATCAAGTCGCTCGCGGCCGGCACCGAAGCCGACGGCCTCAACGAGGACGTCGCGCGCCTGCACGGCGCCCAGACCCTGGGCCTGACGCCCGCGCAGGTCTGCCCGCTCGTGCTGCGCGAGCCCTGCGCGCCGCATATCGCGGCCAGGCTCGAAGGCCGCGACATCGACGCGGCGCAGCTGCTCGCGGCGATCCGCGCGACCGCCGCGCGCGGCGACATGGCGCTCGTCGAAGGCGTCGGCGGCTTCCGCGTGCCGCTGGTGCCGGGCTTCGACACCGCCGACCTCGCCACGCAGCTCGCGCTGCCCGTGGTCCTCGTCGTCGGCCTGCGCCTCGGCTGCATCAACCACGCGCTGCTGACGGCCGAGGCGATCCGCGCGCGCGGCCTCAGGCTCGCGGCCTGGGTCGCGAACACCGCCGACCCGTCCATGCCCCATGTGGCCGACAATCTGGCCGCCTTGGCCGATGGCCTCGCGGCGCCCTGCTGGGGCCATGTGCCGCGCCTTTCCGATCCGTCCCCCGCGGCCGTCGCCGCGCACCTGAAGGTTTCCGAATGAACCAGATCCAGACCCTGACCCCCACGACCGACGCCGACCGCCGCCTTGCCAAGCCGCTGACGGTCGACGAAGTCGCCGCGCTGTTCGAGCTGCCGTTCATGGACCTCGTGTTCCGCGCCCAGCAGGTCCACCGCGAGCATTTCGACGCGAACGCGGTCCAGCTGTCGACGCTTCTGTCGATCAAGACCGGCGGCTGCGAGGAGGACTGCAAGTACTGCCCGCAGTCGGCCCATTTCGACACCGGCCTGAAGGCCGAGAAGCTGCTGCCGCTCGAGGAGGTCATGGCGGCCGCGCGCGCGGCCAAGGCGAACGGCGCGACGCGCTTCTGCATGGGCGCGGCCTGGCGCTCGCCCAAGGAGCGCCACCTCGAGCAGATCGGCGAGATGATCTCGGGCGTCAAGGCCCTGGGCCTCGAGACCTGCCTGACCGCCGGCATGCTCGGCGAGGGCCAGGCCGAACAGCTCAAGGGCGCGGGCCTCGACTACTACAACCACAATCTCGATACCGCGCCCGAGTTCTACGGCCAGATCATCACGACGCGTACCTACCAGGACCGCCTCGACACGCTCGAGCGCGTGCGCGCGCAGGGCCTCAAGGTCTGCTCGGGCGGCATCGTCGGCATGGGCGAGACGCGCCGCCAGCGCGCGGGCCTGATCGTCCAGCTCGCCAACCTCGATCCCTATCCGGAGTCGGTGCCGATCAACAACCTCGTCCAGGTCGAGGGTACGCCGCTCGCGGGCACGGCGGCGCTCGACCCCTTCGAGTTCGTGCGCACGATCGCGGTCGCGCGCATCTGCATGCCGCGCGCGATGGTGCGCCTGTCGGCCGGCCGCGAGGACATGCCCGAGGCCATGCAGGCCCTGTGCTTCATGGCCGGCGCGAACTCGATGTTCTACGGCGACAAGCTGCTGACCACGGCGAACCCGCAGGCCGCGAAGGACCGCGCGCTGCTCGAGCGCCTGGGCATGCGCTGCGCGTCGGAGGCCGAGCTCGGCGCCGGCGAGGCCGAGGGCGAAGGCTGCGGCCACTGCCACTGACGGATAGAACAGACCGCTGCGACGCGGCAGGAGACAACAGAGATGTTCAAGAAGATCCTCATCGCCAACCGCGGCGAGATCGCCTGCCGCGTCGCGGCGACCGCGCGCCGGCTCGGCGTGAAGACCGTCGCCGTCTACTCGGACGCCGACGCGCAAGCCCGCCACGTGCGCGCCTGCGACGAGGCCGTCCACATCGGCGGCGCGGCGCCCAGGGACTCCTACCTGCAGTGGCAGCGCATCCTGGATGCCGCGAAGGCGACCGGCGCCGAGGCCGTGCACCCGGGCTACGGCTTCCTGAGCGAGAACGAGGACTTCGCCCAGGCCTGCGCGGACGCGGGCCTCGTCTTCATCGGCCCGCCGCCGAGCGCGATCAAGGCGATGGGCCTGAAGGCCGAGTCCAAGCGCCTGATGGAGGCGGCCCGGGTGCCGCTCGTGCCCGGCTACCACGGCGCCGGCCAGGACCCCGCGCTGCTCAAGCGCGAGGCCGAGCGCATCGGCTTTCCGGTGCTGATCAAGGCGAGCGCGGGCGGCGGCGGCAAGGGCATGCGCGCGGTCTACACGGCCGAGGAATTCGACGCCGCGCTCGCCTCGTGCCAGCGCGAGGCGATCAACAGCTTCGGCGACGACGCCGTACTGATCGAGCGTTATGTTCAGAAGCCGCGCCATATCGAGATCCAGGTCTTCGGCGACGCGCACGGCAACTGCGTCTACCTGTTCGAGCGCGACTGCTCGGTCCAGCGCCGCCACCAGAAGGTGCTCGAGGAGGCGCCCGCGCCCGGCATGACGGCCGAGCGCCGCGCGCAGATGGGCGAGGCCGCGGTCGCCGCGGCTCAGGCTGTCGGCTACCAAGGGGCGGGCACCGTCGAGTTCATCGCGGAGCAGGACGGCCGCTTCTATTTCATGGAAATGAACACGCGGCTGCAGGTCGAGCACCCGGTGACCGAGGCGATCGCGGGCCTCGACCTCGTCGAATGGCAGCTGCGCGTCGCGGCCGGCGAGCCGCTGCCGCTCGCGCAGGACCAGCTCGAGTTCAAGGGCCACGCGATCGAGGCGCGCATCTGCGCCGAGAACCCCGAGGGCGGCTTCCTGCCCGCGACCGGCCGGCTCGAGGTCGCGCGCTGGCCCGCCCATGTCGCGTTCACCCGCGGCGATGTCCGCGTCGACGCGGGCGTCGGCGAGGGCGACGCGATCTCGCCGTTCTACGACTCGATGATCGCGAAGCTGATCGTCTGGGGCGAGGACCGTGCCCAGGCGCTCGCGCGCCTCGACGCCGCGCTGCGCGACACCCATATCGTCGGCCTGCACACCAACGTCGCGTTCTTGCGCCGCTGCGCGGCGACCGCATCCTTCGCGGGCGCCGACCTCGACACGGCGCTGATCGAGCGCGAGCGCGCCGCGCTGTTCGGCCAGCCGGGCCTGCCGCTCGAGACCGTGGCCGCGGCCGTCGTCGCCCACACGCTCGCCGAAGAGGGCTTGAGCGAGGACGCCGACCCGTGGAGCCGCCGCGACGGCTGGCGTTTGTTCGGCGCCGCGCGGCGTCGCTTCGAGCTCGACGTCGACGGCACCCACCACCGCGTGCTGCTCGCGCGCCGCCACGCGGGCGGCATGAGCCTGACGGTCGGCGCGCGCGAGGTCGCGTTCGCCGTCGAATCCCAAGGCAGCGAGCGCCACACGCTGCACCTCGACGGCTCGGCGGCGACGCGCGTGACGACCTACAAGGTCGGCGAGCAGGTCGCCGTGTTCGGCCCGCAGGGCTCGGCGCTGGTGACCGAGGTCGACGCGATCCGCCACGCGGGCGCGGGCGACGCCGGCGCCGGCCGCCTGAGCGCGCCGATGCCGGGCAAGATGGTCGCCTTCCTCGCCCGGCCCGGCGACCAGGTCGCGAAGGGCCAGCCGCTCGCCGTGATGGAGGCGATGAAGATGGAACACACGATCGCCGCGCCGCGCGACGGCGTCGTCGCCGAGCTGCTGTTCGCGGTCGGCGACCAGGTCGGCGACGGCGCCGAGTTGCTGCGCCTGGAGGCATGAGGCGAAAATCCGGTCATGCAGCGCGACCTCGTCAGAGTCACCGACCGTCGCCGCCAGGTCGCCGAGGACCTGGCGTTCTGGCGCGCGCGCCCGGCCGTCGAGCGGCTCGCCGCGGTCGAAAGCCTGCGGCTTCAGCACGAAGGCCTGGCCCCAGATGCTCAACCAAGACTTCAAAGAGTTTGCCGAGTTGCTCAACGCGCGCGGCGTTGAGTACCTGGTCGTCGGCGGCTACGCGCTGGCCGTGCACGGCCATCCACGCTACACCGGTGACATCGATTTCTGGCTATGTCCGGAAGCCGGCAATATCGCGAAGCTGCTCGAGGCGTTGAAGGCCTTCGGCTTTGCCGCGCTGGAACTGGGCGTTGCGGATTTCGGCCCCGATGCGGTGATCCAGTTGGGGCAGCCGCCGCGGCGTATTGACCTTCTGACGAGCGTCGACGGCGTTTCCTTCCGCGCCTGTTATGACCGGCGCGAGGTCGTCGATGTCAGCGGCGTGCTCCTGAATTTCATCGGCCTTGAGGATTTCAAGGCCAACAAGCGTGCGAGCGGCCGCCACAAGGATCTGGCCGATCTCGATTGCCTGGAAGACTGAGCCATGAACCTGCCCAGCCATGTAACCCTCGTCGACGTCGGTCCGCGCGACGGCCTGCAGAACGAGAAGCAGCCGATCGCGACGGCCGACAAGGTCGAACTGATCGCGCGCCTCGCCGCGGCCGGCCTGCGCGAGATCGAGGCCGCGAGCTTCGTGAGCCCGAAGTGGGTGCCGCAGATGGCCGACGGCGCCGACGTGATGGCCGCCGTCGCGCGGCCCGCGGGCCTGCGCCGGCATGTGCTCGTGCCCAACCTAAAGGGCCTCGAAGCCGCGCTGCCCACGCGACCCGACGAGATCGTCGTGTTCGCGGCGGCGAGCGAAGCCTTCAGCCAGAAGAACATCAACTGCTCGATCGCCGAGAGCATCGAGCGCTTCGCGCCGGTCGTCGCCCAGGCCCGCGCGGCCGGCATCGCGGTGCGCGGCGCGCTGTCCTGCGCGCTCGGCTGCCCCTACCAGGGCGAGGTCTCGGCCGACGAGGTCGAGCGCGTCGTCAAGCTGATGAAGGACATCGGCGTCGAGCACATGGGCGTCGCCGACACGATCGGCGTCGGCACGCCGCGCCGCGTCCAGGCCGTGATGGAGCGCGCGCTCAAGCATTACGCGCTCGCCGCCGTGAGCGGCCATTTCCACGACACCTACGGCCAGGCGCTCGCGAACATCTACGCCTGCCTCGAGCTCGGCGTCGCGCGCTTCGACGCGAGCGTCGCGGGTCTCGGCGGCTGCCCCTACGCGAAGGGCGCGACCGGCAATGTCGCGACCGAGGACGTCGTGTTCATGCTCGACGGCCTCGGCGTCGCGACCGGCATCGACCTGGACCGCCTCGTCGACGCCGGCGCGTTCATCTCCGAACGCCTCGGCCGGCCGCCGGTGTCGCGCGTCGCGCGCGCGCTGCTCGCCAAGCGCGCGGGCTGACGCGGTCTCTCAAGTCTGGTCGAGGTGGTCGAGCGCCCGCTCGGCCTGGCCGCGCTCGAAGTCCGGCAGGCGCCGCGCGACGCGGCGGTACTGCGCGATCAGCGCCGCGTCGGCCGGCATGCGCTCGGCGACCGCGTTGAGCACGTTCAGCGTGTCGAAGCTGCTGCCGATGCTCGCGGTCGCGCCGAGCACGGCGCCGTAGCCCTCGGGCTTGAGCGGGCCGCCGCTGACGAGCGCGACGAGCGCTTCGCGGCGGTCGAAGTCGCTGTTGATCGCGGCGGCCGTGTCGGCGTAGGCATGGACCTGCGCGGCGTCGCCGCGGTCCAGGCGCGTCGCGATCGTCGCGAGCGCGGTGCGGCGGTCGAAGTCGCTGTGCACGCCCTGCGTCGCCTCGAGCGCGGCCGTGACGAGTGCCGGCGGCGCCTTGCCGGCCGCGTCGGTCCTGCTCGCCTGGAGCTGGGTCTCGATCGCCGTGCGCGCGTCGAAGTCCGAGTGGATGCGCGCGACCGCAGCCTGCCAGGCCGCGATCACGGCCGGGCTCGTCGCGAGCTGCGGCGCGAGCGCCGCCAGCGCGGTGCGCTGGTCGTAGTCGGAATTCACGCCGGCGAGGCTTTGCAGCCACGCGGCCTGCAGCGCCGCGTCGAGCGGCTGGCCCGCGATCGCCTGCAGGCACATGCGACGGTCGTAGTCGCTGCCGAGCTTGGTGCTGCGCTCGATCAGGGCGCCGAGCGTGGCCGCGTCCTGCGGGCCGCTGCGCACGAGCGCCTGGATCAGCGCGCTGCGCGCGAAGTCCGCGCCGACATGGTCGATGCGCGCGAGCACGGCCGGCACGCCGCCGTGCGCGAGCAGGCGGCGTACCTGCTCGTCGGGGTTGACGACCGACTGCACGAGCAGGTCGACGATGCCCTTGAACCAGGCCTCGTCGTCGGCGTCCATCGTGGCCTTGGCGCCGTCGCGCTCGAACTGGCGCTGCAAGGGCGCGCCCGGCTGGCCGTTGATCACGAGGTGGCGCTTGTGGCCGCCATGGGTGTCGCGGACCTCGAGCTTGCCGTCGACGCCGGTCAGCTGGTCGTCGGCGTCGCTGAACTGCAGCTTGCCGTGGACATCGATGCGCAGCGAACCGTCGGGGTTGCGCGTCTCGATGCGCGTGACCCCGTCGTTCTTGAAGATCGTCGTCGAGACGCCGCCGAGGTTCGCCATCAGGCCGGAGAACAGCTCGTCGGCGTTCGCGTCGCTGCCGCGGATGATCACCGCGGGCACGGCCACGGCGGCCGTCAGCACGCAGGCGGCGACGATCCAGCGCGTCTTGCGCGCGAGCGGCTTGGCTTTTTCATCGTTCATGGCATCTCCCTCCAGAAGTCGTTCGAGGCGCTGCGCGAGCGGCGAGCGGCGCCGGCTCATCGCCGCGGCGAGCCGTGGCGTCCGGCGGCCCTGGGCCTGCTCGGCCGCGCGCAGCAGGCATTCGGCGAGCGGCAGCGGGCCGCCGGTCAGACGCGCGGCCCAGGCGTCGCAGGCGAGTTCGGCGAGCGTGTCGAGGCGCGCGAGCGCGACGCGGTTCAGCGGCTGCAGCCAGGCCAGGCGCACGACGGCCTGGCCCGCGGCGCGCCAGGCCGGGTCGCGCCGACGCAGATGGGCGAGCTCGTGCGCGAGCACGGCCTCGCGTTGTGCGGGGGCGAGCGCCTCGGTCCACGCGGGCAGGCAGATCGTGCCGCCCGGCGTCAGCAGCGGGCTTTGCCAGCGCGCGTCGCCGCGCAGCGCTGGCGCGCGCAGGCCGGCGCGCCGGCTCAGCGCCAGCGCCTGGGCTTCGACCTCGGCGCCGTAGCGGCGCGGCAGGCGCCGCACCGCGGCCGCGAGCCAGAGCGCGCCGCCCGCGAGCAGCGCCAGTCCGGCGAGGGCGCCGACGAGCCACAGCAGCGCCGCGGCGCTCGCGATCGCGTGCCAGGGCAGGGAGCTCGGCGCGTCGTCGGCCGGCGCGGCTGCGCCCGTGCGCGCGGCCGTCGCGGCCGGCGCCGCCTCCGCGGTCGGCGTTGCGACAGGCTGCGGCGCCATAGGCCGGGGCGTTGCGGCGGTGTCGCGCGGCGCGGCGAGCCGGGTTTCGACCTGGGCCCGCTGCGCCGCCACCGCGGGCTGCGCGGATCTGGCGCTCGCAGGGGCGTCGGTCGCCATGGGCGCTGCGCCCGACGCGATCAGCAGCGGCAGGCTCGCCGTGAGCAGCGGCCCGAACAAGGCCCAGCGCCACGCGAGCTCGGCGTGGGCGAGGCGGCGCAGCGAGCCCGCGCGCTCGGCGGCCCAGACCAGCGCGATCAGCGCCGTGCTGTGCAGCGTGTAGGCGGCGAGCCAGTCGACGATGGCGTCAGGCATGGCCGCCTCCCCGGTGCTTGGCGAGCAGCGCGCGCAGGCGCGCGAGCTCGCCGGCGTCGAGCGCGTCGTCGCGCTCGAGCAGGTGGCTGACGAGCGCGCTCGCGCGGCCCTCGAACAGCTGGGTCACGAGACCCGAGACCATCGCGCGCTGGACCTGCTCCTCGGCCACGAGCGCGCGGTACATGAGACCGCGGCCCTCGCGGCGCGACGCGAGCAGGCCGCGCTTCTCGAGCCGGCTCAGCAGCGTCGCGATCGTGGTGTGGGCGAGCCCGCGCTCGTCGCGCAGACCCTCGGCGACCTCGGCCGTGCTCGCCTCGCCGCGCTGCCAGACCTGGCGCATCACGGCGAGCTGCAGCTCGCTCAGGTGGACATCGTCGTCGGCTTCCATGGCGTCCAATCAACTACACATGTAGTACGACAAATGTAGTTGAATAAATCGCAAGACGTCAACAGAGGCCGTGCGGGCGTTGCCGAATCGGCGCGAACCGCCGCCGCCAAGCCTGATCAGCCCCACCGCGGCCCACCGGGATTGCGCAAAGGAGCCCACGCCGCTTCAGCGTGCCGTCCAAGGCCGACGAGGCCGCGTTCGACCGCTCGCTTCGGACCGCCTTAGGCCAAGCTCACAGCGTGCGCCCGAGGAAATCGAGCGTGCGCTGCCACGCGAGCTTCGAACAGTCGGCGTCGTAGACCTCGGGCCGGCTGCTGTTGAAGAACGCGTGCGAGGCCGTGTAGCGGTGGAGCTCGGCCGGGCGCGTGAGCCGGGCCTCGAACGCGTCGACGACGGCCGGCGACCACCACGCGTCTTCCGACGCGAAATGGCCTTGCAGGGGAATCGCGAGCTTGGCCGGGTCGGCGAGCTCCGTGGGCGGCAGGCCGTAGAAGCTCACGGCCGCCGCGACGCCGGGTACGCGCACGGCGGCCGCGACCGCGAGCACGCCGCCCATGCAGAAGCCGACGACGCCCGTCTTGCCCGCGCCCCCGGCGCGCAGCCAGCCCAGGGCGCCCGCGAGGTCCTGGTCGCAGGCGTCGACGAAGTCGAGGCCGTTCATCATGTGCGCGGCCTCGTCGGCGTCGGCCGCAATGCGGCCGCGGTAGAGGTCGGGCGCGAGCGCGTGGTAGCCGGCCGCGGCGAAGCGCTCGCAAAGGTCGAGGATGTGCGGCTTGAGGCCCCACCATTCCTGGATCACGACGACGGCCGGCCGGCCCGCGCCGGCGAGCGCCGCGTAGCCGGCGCTGGTCTGTCCGTCAGGGCGCTTGAACTCGATCATCTGTCCCATGCGATTTCTCCTGTTGCTTGAGTAGCAGGACCGCGGCCACGAACAGCGTGCAGGCGGCCAGCGGGACGAGGGCCGCGTCGAGCCGCGGCGGCACGACGAGCACGAAGCCCTGGCCCTTGATCAGGGCCGCGAAGCTCGACACCGCGAACGGCGTGAAGAAGGTGCGAAAGGTCTGCCAGCGCGCCGGCCAGCCCGGCCGCGGCGGCGCGCCGAAGCTCAGGCGCAGCGCGAGGCCGACGATGGCCGCGAGGCCCAGCGCGTTGCACCACAGCCGCGGCGTCGGATCGAAGTAGCGCCAGACGATGCAGGCCCACCAGATCAGGTAGCACCACAGCACGATGCGGCCCGGCGCGAGCGTCGCGAAATAGCGCCTCAGCAAGCCGCGTCCCTTTACTTGTCGAGCAGGCGCGCGACCGGGTGGCCGGCGAGGCGCGCGGCCTGCGGCAGGTCGGCGCCGAGCAGCGGGCGCAGCCAGTGCACGAAGGCCGGGCTCACGTCGCTGCGCGCGGCGTCGAGCAGGGCCTCGTCCATCACGCGCGTGCGCCCGGCGACGGCCGTCAGCGGCAGCAGCTTGAACTCGACCGCGTAGCCGCCCGCGCCGCTGAGGCGCTGGATCGCGACGCTGCCGTCACGGCCGGCGTGGCGCGCGAACTGCACGGCCGCCTCGCCGACCTCGCGCGCCTCGCGCTGGTCGACCGCCGACACGCAGCCGAGGAAGCTGCGCTGCAGGTAGCCGAAGGTGTCGCCGCGCACGCGCTTGATCTTGAGCCGCGTCTTGATCAGCTCGCACAGGTCGTCGGCGAGCGCGCCCGAGCCCGACAGCTGGACGTTGCCGTGGGCGTCGCGCTCGACGGTCTTCGCGAGCTGCACCGCGATCGGCTCGCCCGACGCGTCGTGGATGCCCTCGGACACCGCGACCACGCAGCGGCCGAGGCGGTCGTGGGTGGCCTTGACCTCGGCGAGGAAGCGCTCGGTGTCGAACACGCGCTCGGGCAGGTAGATCAGGTGCGGGCCGTCGTCGGCGCGCGTGCGGCAGCCGGCCGCGGCGGCCGTCAGGAAGCCCGCGTGGCGGCCCATCACGACGCCGACGTAGACGCCGGGCAGCGCGCGGTTGTCGAGGTCGGCGCCCGCGAAGGCCTGGGCGACGAAGCGCGCGGCCGACGCGTAGCCGGGCGTGTGGTCGTTCTCCATCAGGTCGTTGTCGATCGTCTTGGGGATGTGGATGCAGCGCAGTGGATAGCCCGCGCGCGCGGCCTCCTCGGCGACGATGCGAACGGTGTCCGACGAATCGTTGCCGCCGATATAGAAGAACTGCGTGATCGCGTGGGCCTGCAGGACCTTGAAGATCCCGGTGCAGTAGGCCGCGTCGGGCTTGTCGCGCGTCGAGCCGAGCGCCGCGGCCGGCGTCGCGGCGACGGCTTCGAGCGTCGCGCGGGTCTCGCGCGAGAGTTCGACGAAGTCCTCGGCGACGATGCCGCGCACGCCGTGGCGCGCGCCGTAGACGGGCCGGTCGGGCCAGCAGCGTCGCGCCTCCTCGACGACGCCGACGAGGCTCTGGTTGATCACGGCGGTCGGGCCGCCGCCCTGGGCGACGAGGATCTTCTGGTCGGGCATGGGGTTTCCCTGTCGTGTGAATCGGCACTTCGGCGCCCGGCCGGCCCGCTTCCTCGCTAGCATCCAGGCCTTTGATTCCTGGGGGAGCTTTGCAATGAACAAGAAGACCGGTATTGCCGTCGCCGTCGTCGTGCTGGCCGGCGCCTGGTGGGCTGCCGCAGCCTACACCAGCCGGCATTTCGAGGAAACGTACCGGGCCCAGATCGCCCAGCTCGACAAGCTGCCCTTCGTCCAGGTCAATGACCTGAAGTTCGCGCATGGCCTGACGAGCGGGACGGTCAGCGGCCGCGTCGCCCTCGGCTGCAAGGGCGCCGACGGCCAGGTCCAGGGCGTTTCGGTGGGCCTCGAGCAGACCGTGCTGTACGGGCCGTTCCCGGGCTGGCGCAGCTTCGGCGCGGCGCGCACCCAGACCCGCGTCGTGCTCGACGACGCGGCGCCGGCCGCGCTGCGCGCGTTCGTCGGCCAGCTCCAGCCGCAGGACCTCGAAACCGACTACGGCTACGGCGGCACGGTCGCGACGCGCGTGCACCTGCCGGCCGGCCATTACGTCGGCGAGCTGCCGACCGGCAAGCTCGACGCGCAGTGGAGCGAGGCGCGCTTCGAAGGCCATGGCCGTTTCGACGGCGCGCTCGACTACAGCGGCAAGCTCGCGAGCTTCGCGATGAGCCAGCAGATCGGTCCGCTGCCGGCGCAGACGGTCAAGTACGAAGGCGTCGCGCTGCAAGGCGAGAGCGTCGCCGCGCCCGGGCATTTCTGGCTGCGCACGGGTCACCAGACCTCGACCTTCGCGCATGGCGAAACGAGCACGGGCGGTGTCGCCGAGACCCTCGACCAGATCAGCGTGGACAGCGCGGTGGCGCTGCACGACGAACTCGCCGACTCCGACTTTGGCTACCACATCGGCAAGATGCACCTGGCCCTGCCGACCGGCCAGCCGGTCGACGTCACGAAGCTCGACCTCCAGGTCAAGCTGAAGAACCTGCACGCGCCGACGGTCGAGAAGCTCGTCGACCAGGTGCTCGACGGCGTCAGCGCGTCCTGCGCGATCTTCACGGCCGACCCCGCGAGCGTCGACCCGCAGGCGCGCGCCGCGGCCGTGACCCAGGCGTTCGCACCCATCGGCGTGACCGCGCGCGAGCTGCTGTTGCACCGTCCCGAGCTCACGCTCGACAAGCTCGGCTTCGAGATGAACGGCAAGCGCGGCGAGTTCAGCGCGAGCGCAAAGCTCGCCGGCCTCGACGCGGCCCAGGTCCAGGGCGCTGCGCTGCTGCCGGCGCTGATGCAGGCCGTTTCGGCGCAGGCCAGCGGCCGCGTGCCGGTCGCCTGGCTCGGCCAGTTCGCCGGCGCGCAGGCCGAGGGCTTCGCCGACCAGGCCGTCGCCGGCGGCATGGCCAAGCGCGATGGCGACTTCCTGACGTCGGAGTTCGCATTCGAGAAGGGCGTCGCGCGCGTCAACGGTCATCCGCTCGGGCAGCCGGCCGTCGCACAGTGACGCTCGCTTTGGGGGCTTTGTTGAGCCCGGCGCCGCACCGGCGTAGGCTGGGCCTCCAAACAAGGAGGTCACCATGAGCGAAACCGCCGCCCCCGATGTCGATTTCGAGCGCGACGCCCAGCGCGAGCGGCTCGCGCGCGATCTGCAGGCCATCGTCAGCGAGGCCGAGGCCCTGCTCAAGGCCACGGCCGGCGCGACCGGCGCGGGCACGAGCGAGTTGCGCAGCAAGGTCCAGGCGAGCCTGGACCGCGCGAGCAAGCATCTGGCCGAGCTGCGCGGCGCCGCGCTCGAGCGCGCGCGTGCGGCCGGCCGTGCGACCGACCAGTACGTGCACGACAAGCCCTGGCAGGCGATCGGCGCGGCCGCCGTCGTCGGCGTGCTCGTCGGGCTGCTGATCTCGCGCCGTTAGAGCCGGGCCGGGAGCGGTCGGCCGAGGCCGGGCGAGGCGCCCGCGCGGCGGCTCAGGCCGCCGCCGAATGCTCGGCGAGCCAGGTCTCGAAGGGGTCGGACGCCATCGGGCGGCCGAACAGCCAGCCCTGGCCTTCGTGGCAGCCGAGCGCGAGCAGGTGCGCGCGCTGGGTCTCGGTTTCGATGCCCTCGGCGATCACGGTCAGGCCTAACGCGCGGCCGAGGTCGACGACCATCTTCGCGATCGTCGCGCCGGCCGACGAGGCCTCGGCTTCCTGGACGAAGGCCCGGTCGATCTTGAGCCGCTCGACCTGCAGCTGGCGCAGCTGGCTCAGCGACGAGAAGCCGGTGCCGAAGTCGTCGATCGCGACCGAGGCGCCGCAGCGCCGGATGTCGGCGAGCAGGCGGTGGATCAGCTCGGTGTCCTCCATCGCCATGGATTCGGTGATCTCGAGCTCGAGCAGGCGCGCGTCGACGCCGGTCTCGCCGAGCACGCGCTGCAGCGAGGGGATGAAATCCGGGTCGCGGAACTGCGCGAGCGAGACGTTCACGCACATGCGGAAGCCCGCGTGGCCGAGTCCGGTCAGGCGCTTGAGCTGCAGGCAGGCGGTGCGCAGCACGAACTCGCCGATCGGCACGATCAGGCCCGACTGCTCGGCGAGCGGGATGAACTGGTCGGGCGGCACGAACGTGCCGTCGGCCTTGCGCCAGCGCAGCAGCGCCTCGCAGCCGATCGGCCGGCGCGTCGCGAGGTCGACCTGCGGCTGGTAGACGAGCGTCAGGTGCTCGTGCTCGTAGGCCTCGCGCAGGCCCTTGAGCAGCTTGAAGCGCTCGCGCGCGCCGGTGCCCATCGCGGTCGAGAAGTACTGGGCCGCGCCGCGGTGCGACTGCTTCGCGCGCTTGAGCGCGATCTGCGCGTCGAGCAGCAGCTCGGAGCCATAGGCGCTCGACTCGCCGAGGCGCACGAGGCCGGCCGTCGCCGAGAGCTTGAGGCGCTCGCCGCCGACCTCGAAGGGCTCGACGAAGCAGGCGGCGATCGTCGCGTCGTTGACGCGCGCCTGCGGGCCGATCAGGCCGAACACGTCGGGGCCGACGCGCGCCATCGCGGTGCCGCTGCCGAGTGCGCGCACGAGGCGCTGCGTGACGGCCTGCAGCACCTCGTCGGCGAAGCGGTGGCCGAACGCGTCGTTGATGTCGGCGAAGTCGTCCATGTCGACCAGCGCGAGCGTGATGCCGGCCGGGTCGCGCAGGTTCTGGTCGAGCAGCTCGACGAAGCGCGCGCGGTTCGGCAGCTGCAGCAGCGGGTCGTTGAAGGCCTGGTCGACGAGGCGGTCGTAGAGCACGACGTTCTCGAAGCCGACCGCGACGCTCGTCGCGAACGCGCGCAGCAGCTGCTGGTCGATGTCGCGCAGCGGGTGGCCGGTGTCGATCAGCGCGGCGATGCCGCGGCCGTCGGACAGCGCGAAAAACAGGCAGGCGCCCGCGTCGAAGCCGTGCTCGCGCGCGCCCAGGCAATGCCGGATGCGCGCGCGCTGGGCCTCGAGCGGCAGCGCGTCGAGCGCGTGGTCGACGAGGCCCGCGTACTGGCCGGCCGCGGCGACGACGCGCGCGGCGCGCGCGCCGGGGCCCCCGTCGGTCTCGACCTCGGCGCAGACGATGCCCTGCGGCAGGCTGCCGAGCAGCGCGCAGACCTGGGTCAGCACGCCGTCGGCGTAGACCTTGAGGTCGCGCACCTTGGCGAGGCCCGAGCCCGCGTCGACGATCATCTCGAGACCGCGCCGGCCGGCCTCGAGCTCGCAGATCTGGCGGTACGAGCGCACGGCCGATGTCAGCAGCGTGAACATGCGCGTGCGCGTGAGCTCGGACTTGGTCTTGTAGTCGTTGATGTCGTAGGTCTGGACCGTCTCGATCTCGGGCGCGTAGCCGGGCTGGCCGGTGCGCAGCACGATGCGCAGCGCGCGCTCGGCGAGCTCCTCGCGGATATGGCGCACGAGCTGCAGGCCTGCGTCCTCGGACTCCATGACGACGTCGAGCAGCGCCACGGCGAGGCGCTTCTCGGCCGCGAGCTTCTCGCGCGCCTCGCGCGCCGAATACGCGTGCAGGAACTCGAGCGGCATGCCTTCGACGAGCAGGCCCTGCATGGCCAGCTCGGTCGCACGGTGCACGTCCTCGTCGTCGTCGACGACGAGGATGCGCCACGGCAGCTTGTCGCCCGCGGAGTCGGCATGCTCTTGCTCGGGTCCGTCGAGGAACTCGAGCAGGTCGTCGTCTTCTACGCTTTTGATGTCGGGCATGGCAGCCGGGCGGGCGGGGCTCAAGAATGGTCAAACGGCGCGCAAGCGTATACCGTCGCACCGGGTCCTGTAACGCTGGCGCTGCGCACTATGGCACGCTTGCCACAGCCTTGCCCGTTCTTATAGTCGAAATACCGCCGCAGCACGAACTCCGGGGTGGGCCGCGGCCGCGGTAAATTGAGGATGGCATGACCGATAACGACGAATTCGAACGCAATCCGGGCCGGAACGCCAACGCTTTACCTCCAGGCACGGCCGGCGCGAGGCGCGGGCGGGTCGGCGCGGCCGTCGCGCGGCTCGCCGAGCTCGCCGCGTTGCGCTTCGAGCTGTTCGCCGTCGACCTCGAGCTCGGCGCGCTGCAGCTGCTCGGCGTCGCCGTGCTCGTGCTGGGCGCGCTCGCGCTCGCGCTGGCCGGGCTCGGCCTGCTCGTCGCCGCGCTGCTGCTCGCCGCGCCCGAGGGCTGGCGCTGGGCCGTCGCGGCCGCCTGCGGCCTCGGCTGCTGGGGCGGCGGCGCGTGGCTGCTGTGGCGCGCGCGCCGGCGCCTGGCCGGCTGGCGGCCGTTCGCCGCAACCCTGGCGGAGCTGGGCCGCGACCGGGACATGCTGTGAAGGAGCTGCCGTGAAGCCGCTGTTCAAGGACGCCGAGGCCGCGCTGCGCCAGCGCCAGCTCGAATTGCGCCTGCGCAGCGCCGAGCTGCGCGCCGAACTCGACGCGGACCTCGCCGACCTGCGCCGGCCGCTGCGCTGGGCCGGCGTGCTCGCGAGCCTCGCGGGCACGCTCGCGATGGGCCTGTCGCTGCGCCGGCCCGGTCTCGCCGGGCGCGGCCTCGTGTTCACGGAGCTGGCGCTGCGCGTGCTGCGCGTCGCACGGCGCTGGTTCGGCCGCGGCGCAGGGCCCTGATCAGCGCTTCTTGAGCTTGGTGCCCGGGTGCGGCGCCGGCCGCGCGCCGGGCTTGGCCGCGCCGGTCACGCGCGGCGGCAGGCCCGTGTGCTGGGTCAGCAGCTGGCCGCGCTGCGGCTGCGCCTTGCCGGCCGGCTTCGCGACCGAGGTGCGCGCGCCCGCGGCCGTCGAGTTCTTGCGCCGCGCGCCCTCGTAGCTGCCGTCGGTCAGCGGCTGGAAGGTCGGGATCAGGTGGTGCTTGCCGTTGCCGATCAGGTCGCTGCGGCCCATCGCCTTGAGCGCCTCGCGCAGCAGCGGCCAGTTGTTCGGGTCGTGGTAGCGCAGGAAGGCCTTGTGCAGGCGGCGGCGGCGCTCGCCGCGCACGATGTCGACGCGCTCGCCGCGGCGTTCGTCGCGGCTGATGCCCTTGAGCGGGTTCAGGTTGCTGTGGTACATCGCCGTGGCCGTGGCCATCGGGCTCGGATAGAAGGTCTGGACCTGGTCGGCGCGGAAGCCGTTGCGCTTGAGCCAGACCGCGAGGTTCATCATGTCCTCGTCGCTCGTGCCCGGGTGGGCGGCGATGAAGTAGGGGATCAGGAACTGCTTCTTGCCGGCCGCCGCGCTCGCCTCTTCGAACAGCTGCTTGAAGCGGTCGTAGGTGCCGATGCCGGGCTTCATCATCTTCGACAGCGGCCCGCTCTCGGTGTGCTCGGGCGCGATCTTCAAGTAGCCGCCGACATGGTGGGTCACGAGCTCACTGATGTACTCGGGGCTCTTGATCGCGAGGTCGTAGCGCAGGCCCGAGCCGATCAGGATCTTCTTGACGCCCGGCAGCGCGCGCGCGCGCCGGTACATGTGGATCAGCGCCGAATGGTCGGTATTGAGGTTCGGGCAGATGCCCGGGTAGACGCAGGACGGCTTGCGGCAGGCGGCCTCGATCTCGGGGCTCTTGCAGCCGATCCGGTACATGTTCGCGGTCGGGCCGCCGAGGTCGGAGACGACGCCCGTGAACGCCGGGATCTTGTCGCGCATCTCCTCGATCTCGCGGATCACCGAGTCCTCGGAGCGGCTCTGGATGATGCGGCCCTCGTGCTCGGTGATCGAGCAGAAGGTGCAGCCGCCGAAGCAGCCGCGCATGATGTTCACGCTGAAGCGGATCATCTCCCACGCGGGGATCTTGGTCGCGCCCTCGTGGCTGCCGCTCGCGTCGGCGTAGGCCGGGTGCGGCGAGCGCGCGTAGGGCAGGTCGAACACATGGTCCATCTCGGCCGTCGCGAGCGGGATCGGCGGCGGGTTGATCCAGAGGTCGCGGTCGCCGTGGCCCTGGACCAGCGCGCGCGCGTTGCCGGGGTTGGTCTCGAGGTGCAGCACGCGGTTCGCGTGGGCGTAGAGCACCGGGTCGCTCTTGACCTGCTCGTAGGCGGGCAGGCGTACGACCGTGCGCTCGCGCGGCGGCAGCGCGATGCGGCCCGTGCGGTGGACCGTGATCGGCTTCGCGGCGTCGGCGCCAGCGGCGTCGTCGGAGGTCGAGCAGGTCTCCTGCTTGATCTCCTGGTAGGGGCTGATCAGCGCGTCGATGCGGCCTGGGCGGTCGACCTCGGTCGAGTCGAGCTGGAACCAGTCGGAAACGTCGTGCTCGTCGCGGCGCATGAAGGCCGTGCCGCGCACGTCGGTGATCGCGGTGATGGCCTCGCGCCGCGCGAGCCGGTGCGCGACCTCGACGATCGCGCGCTCGGCGTTGCCGTAGACGAGCAGGTCGGCCTTGGCGTCGACGAGGATCGAGCGGCGCACCTTGTCCTGCCAGTAGTCGTAGTGGGCGATACGGCGCAGGCTCGCCTCGATGCCGCCGATCACGACGGGGACGTCGCTCCACGCCTCCTTGCAGCGCTGCGTGTACACGAGCGTCGCGCGGTCGGGGCGCTTGCCGCCTTCGCCGCCCGGTGTGTACGCGTCGTCGCTGCGGATCTTGCGGTCGGCCGTGTAGCGGTTGATCATCGAATCCATGTTGCCGGCGGCGACGCCGAAGAACAGGTTCGGGCGGCCGAGCGCCTTGAACGCGTCGGCGCTCTGCCAGTCGGGCTGGGCGATGATGCCGACGCGAAAGCCCTGGGCCTCGAGCGTGCGGCCGATCACGGCCATGCCGAAGCTCGGGTGGTCGACGTAGGCGTCGCCGGTCACGATCACGATGTCGCAGGAATCCCAGCCGAGCAGGTCCATCTCGGCCCGGCTCATCGGCAGGAACGGCGCGGGACCGAAGCGCTTGGCCCAGAAGGGCTTGTAGCTGGTCAGGGGCTTGGCCTTGGGCGGCGCGCCCAGGGCGGGACTGGCGTGGCTCGACACGGGGGGTGTTTCCTAGGGCTAACCCGCTATTGTCCCAGGAAGCGGCTTGTAACGGCCAGGAATTCCTGCGCGGACCACCCTAATCGTGCGTGAACGCCTCGCAGGCCGGGCAGGCGCCGGCCTGGCCGAGGCGCGCTCGCTCGGCCTCCGTCAGCGGCGGCAGCAGGCGGGGCCCAAGGTCGCAGGCGAGGCTGGTCATGTAGTCTTCGACGGCCTGGGTGCCGATGCCGGCGAGGTCGAACGAGCCGGGCTCGTAGATCCATTGGTGCAGCAGTCCGTCGACGAGGCTCATCAGCGTCAGCGCGGCGCGCTCGACGTCGGTGCTCGCCGGCAGCTGGCCCTCATTGATGGCGCGCTTGAACGCCGCGCGGTTCTCCTCGAGCCAGACGCGCCGCACCGCGCGCTTGCGCTCGTGCAGCGCGAGCATCTCGCCCGCGTATTCGACCTTCTGCATCGCGATCTCGAAGACGCGGCGCGTGCGCGCGTTGTTCGCGGCGCTCCAGAACACGTTCGCGAGGTTCCAGCGCAGCTCGAGCAGCGTGAGCGGGCGCGCCTGCACGGCCTCGATCGACTCCTGGCGCACGCCCTGCTCGAGCGGCATGGTGCCGCGCCGCATCATCGCGTCGAACAGCTCGGCCTTGTCCTTGAAATGCCAGTACACGGCGCCGCGCGTGAGCTGGGCCTCGGCCGCGATCTGCTGCAGCGAGGTGCTCGACACGCCCTGGCGCAGGAACAGATGCTCGGCCGCGTCGAGCAGCTTCTCGCGCGTCTCCATCGCTTCCTGTTTGGTCTTACGAGCCATGGGGGCATTCTAAACGTCTACATACGTTCGCGTATGTATGTTTATACTCGCCCCCCGAAGTCCCCAATTACCCTAGGCTTGCTGCCCGTCGTCGCCGCGACGAGCGCGGCTCGCTTTTTGTCCGACCCATTAGCAATCCGGCACCCCGGTGCCCACGAAGGATCTCCATGGATGCCAAGAATTCCATCCTGCAACGTGCCGTTCCGCTCGCCACTCTCGTGGCGGCCCTGGTCGGTGCCGGCCTGCTGGCCGCCTGCGGCGCGAAGGAAGGCGGCGCGGCCGGCGGCCCCCCGGGCGGCGGCATGCCGCCGCCGATGGTCGGCGTCGTCACGACGGCGCTGCAGCCGGTGACCTTGCAGACCGAGCTGCCGGGCCGCGTCGAGGCCGTGCGCGTCGCCGAGGTGCGCGCGCGCGTCAACGGCGTCGTGCTCAAGCGCCTGTTCACCGAAGGCAGCGAGGTCAAGGCCGGCCAGGCGCTGTTCCAGATCGACCCGGCGCCCTACCAGGCCGCGCTCGACTCGGCCCTGGCCCAGCTCGCGAAGGCGCAGGCCAACCTCGCCCAGGCCGCGGCCCAGGCCGAGCGCGACAAGCCGCTCGCGGCCGCCAAGGCGATCAGTGACCAGGACTACCTGCTCGCCGTCGCCGCGGCCAAGCAGGCCGAGGCCGACGTCGCGGCCGGCAAGGCCGCCGTCGCGACGGCCAGGCTCGACCTCGACTACGCCCACGTGACGGCGCCGATCTCGGGCCGCATCGGCCGCGCGCTCGTGACCGAGGGCGCGCTCGTCAGCGCGGCCGAGGCGACCCAGCTCGCGCTGGTCCAGCAGACCGGCACGGTCTACGTGAACTTCACGCGCTCGGCCAACGAGGTCCAGGCGATGCGCGACGCGCTCGCCGGCGGCAAGCTCCAGGCCGTCAAGCAGGCGGCCGTGCGCGTCGTGCTCGACAACGGCCGCGAGCTGCCCGGCAAGCTGCTGTTCACCGACCTGACCGTCGACCCGACGTCGGGCCAGGTCACGCTGCGCGCCGAGGTGCCGAACGCCGGCGAGGCGCTGCTGCCCGGCGAGTACGTGCGCGTGCGCGTCGAGCAGGCCACGCTGCCGTCGGCAATCCTGCTGCCGCAGCAGGCCGTCACGCGCGGCAGCACCGGCGACACCGTGCTCGTCGTCGGCGCCGACAGCAAGCCCGCGCCGCGCCCGGTCAAGGTCGGCGAGGCGGCCGGCAACCAGTGGGTCGTGCTCGACGGCCTCAAGCCCGGCGAGCAGGTCATCGCCGACGGCTTCCAGAAGATGTTCGTGCCCGGCGCCCCGGTCAAGCCGGTGCCCTGGAGCGCGTCGGCCGCCGCCCCGGCTTCCGCCGCGGCGAGCCGCTAAGAAAGGCAGTCCAACATGGCACGTTTCTTTATTGATCGCCCGATCTTCGCGTGGGTGATCGCGCTCTTCATCCTCGTGTTCGGCGGGGTCGCGATCAAGCTGCTGCCGGTCGCGCAATACCCGAGCGTGGCGCCGCCCTCGCTCGTCATCAGCACCGTCTACCCGGGCGCTTCGGCGCACACCATGGACGAGGCCGTGATCTCGGTCATCGAGCAGGAGCTCAACGGCGCGCCGCGGCTCGCCTATATGGAGTCGGTCAGCCAGGCCAACGGCACGGCGACGATCACGGTGTCGTTCGAACCCGGCACCAATATCGACCTCGCCCAGGTCGACCTGCAGAACCGCCTGTCGCGCGCGACGCCGCGCCTGCCCGCGGCCGTCACGCAGCAGGGCGTTCGCATCGACAAGGCGAACCCGAACTTCCTGCTGTTCGCGATGCTGTCGAGCAAGGACGGCCGGCTCGGCCCGATCGCGCTCGGCGACTATGCGTCGCGCAACATCCTGCCCGAGATCCAGCGCATCGACGGCGTCGGCCAGGCCCAGCTGTTCGGCACCGAGCGCGCGATGCGCATCTGGCTCGATCCGGCCAAGCTGATCGGCTACAAGCTCAGTGCCGCCGACGTCAACGCCGCGATCGCGCGCCAGAACGCGCTCGTGCCGGCCGGCTCGATCGGCGACCTGCCGAACCTGTCCGACCAGACCATGACGGCCACGGTCGTCGTGCGCGGCCAGCTCGAGAACGTCGAGCAGTTCGGCAATATCGTGCTGCGCGCCAACACCGACGGCTCGACCGTGCGCCTCAAGGACGTCGCGCGCCTCGAGCTCGGCGGCCAGGGCTACGTGCCCTACGCGCGCCTGAACGGCGCGCCCGCGACCGGCATCGGCGTGCAGTTGTCGCCGACCGGCAACGCGCTCGCGACCGCGACGGCGATCCACCAGCGCATGGAAGAGCTCCAGCAGTACTTCCCGAAGGGCGTGGTCTACGAGATCCCCTACGACTCGTCGAAGTTCGTGAAGATCTCGATCTCGCAGGTCGTCGAGACCCTGGTCGAGGCCGTCATCCTCGTGTTCCTCGTGATGCTGCTGTTCCTGCAGAACTGGCGCTACACGCTGATCCCGACCCTGGTCGTGCCGGTCGCGCTGCTCGGCACCTTCGGCTCGATGCTCGCGATGGGCTACTCGATCAACGTGCTGACGCTGTTCGGCATGGTGCTCGCGATCGGCATCCTCGTCGACGACGCGATCGTCGTCGTCGAGAACGTCGAGCGCATCATGAGCGAGGAGGGCCTGTCGCCGCGCGAAGCGACGAAGAAGGCGATGAGCCAGATCCAGGGCGCCATCGTCGGCATCACCGTCGTGCTCGTGTCGGTGTTCGTGCCGATGGCCTTCTTCTCGGGCTCGGTCGGCAATATCTACCGCCAGTTCTCGCTGTCGATGGTCTCGGCGATGCTGATCTCGGCGTTCATGGCGCTGAGCCTCACGCCGGCGCTGTGCGCGACCCTGCTCAAGCCCGTCGAGGCCGGCCACCATCACGAGAAGCGCGGCTTCTTCGGCTGGTTCAACCGCGGCTTCGCGAGCACGGCCAAGGGCTACGAAGGCTGGGTGGCCGCGCTGCTCAAGCGCTCGGGCCGCATGCTGGTGATCTTCGCGGCCATCGTCGCGGCGGTCGGCTGGTTCTACGTCAAGCTGCCGACCTCCTTCCTGCCGAACGAGGACCAGGGCTATCTGATCGTGAACGTCCAGCTGCCGCCGGGCGCGACCGCGAACCGCACCGAGGCCGCCGTCAAGGCCGTCGAGGACTTCATGCACAAGCAGCCCGAGGTCGAGGCGACCGTCGGCGTGGTCGGCTTCAGCTTCTCGGGCCAGGGCCAGAACGCCGCGCTCGTGTTCGTGCCGCTCAAGCCCTGGGACCAGCGCAAGGGCAAGGAGCACAGCGCCGCGGCGCTCGCGGGCCGTGCGTTCGGCGCGATGATGGGCGTGCGCGACGCTTTCATCTACCCGCTGTCGCCGCCGCCGATCCTCGAGCTCGGCAACGCGACCGGCTTCGCGCTGCGCCTGCAGGACCGCACGGGCCTCGGCCACGACACGCTGCTCGCCGCGCGCAACCAGATGCTCGGCATGGCCATGCACGACCCGGTCATCAACCCGACGACCGTGCGTCCCGATGGCCTCGAGGACGCGCCGCAGCTGCAGATCGACATCGACCGCGACAAGGCGAACGCCCTGGGCGTGAGCTTCGACAGCGTCGCGACCGTGCTCGGCACCCAGCTCGGCTCGGCCTATATCAACGACTTCCCGAACCAGGGCCGCATGCAGCGCGTGATCGTCCAGGCCGACCAGGCCGCGCGCATGCAGCCGCAGCAGGTGCTCGCGATGAACGTGCCGAACGCGCAGGGCGCGCCGGTGCCGATGTCGGCGTTCGCGTCGACGCGCTGGATCACGGGCCAGATGCAGGCGGTGCGCTACAACGGCTACCCGGCGATGCGCGTCGCCGGCGAGCCCGCGCCCGGCCATTCGACCGGCGAGGCGATGGCTGCGGTCGAGCGGGCCTGCAAGACGCTGCCCGCGGGCATCAGCTGCGAATGGACCGGCCTGTCGCGCGAGGAGAAGATCTCGGGCTCGCAGGCGACCGTCCTGCTCGGCTTCTCGCTGCTCGCCGTGTTCCTGTGCCTGGCCGCGCTGTACGAGAGCTGGTCGATCCCGTTCTCGGTGCTGCTGGTCGTGCCGCTGGGCCTGCTCGGCGCGGTCGCCGGCGCGACGCTGCGCGACCTGCCCAACGACGTGTACTTCAAGGTCGGCCTGATCACGATCATCGGCCTGTCGGCGAAGAACGCGATCCTGATCATCGAGTTCGCGAAGGACCTGCAGGCGTCCGGCAAGGGCCTCGTCGAGGCCATCCTCGAGGCCTGCCACCTGCGCTTCCGCCCGATCATCATGACCTCCCTGGCCTTCATCCTCGGCGTGTCGCCGCTGTACTTCGCCAAGGGCGCGGGCGCCGCGAGCCAGCAGGCGATCGGCACCGGCGTGCTCTCCGGGATGATCACCGCGACCCTGCTCGCCGTGCTGTTCGTGCCGGTGTTCTTCCTGGTCGTGCGCCGCCTCTTCAAGGGCAGCGAGCGCCAGCGCCAGCTCGCCGCCCACGAACTCGACAAACCTGCCGCGCCCGGCGCCGAGGAACCCGTATGAATTCGAAGTCTGCAACGACGCTGCGCAGCGCGCTCGTGCCGCTGGCCGCGGCGCTGGCCCTGGGCGGCTGCATCAACCTCGCGCCCGAGCACCAGCGCCCGGCCGCGCCGGTCGCCGCGAGCTGGCCCGCGCCGGCCGCGGCCGACGCGAAGGCGCTCGACTGGGAGCAGTTCTACGCGGCCGACCCGCGCCTCGTCGCGCTGATCCGCAGCGCGCTCGCGAACAACCGCGACCTGCGCGTCGCCACGCTGAACGCCGAGCAGGCGCGCCAGCTCGCGCGCGTCAGCGACGCGAACCGCTGGCCGACGATCGGCATCGGCGGCAGCGCGGCGCGCGCGCCGAACGCGTTCGGCGTGAACACGACGACCTACGAGGCGGGCGTCGCGCTCGCGTCCTACCAGCTCGACCTGTTCGGCCAGCTGCGCAACCAGAGCGACGCGGCGACCGCGCGCTACTTCGCGTCGGCGGCCGGCGTGCGCGCCGCGCGCATCAACCTGATCGCGGCGGTCGCGAGCGCGCATTACAGCTACCAGGCCGATACCGAGATGCTCGAGCTGGCCCAGCGCACGCTCGCGACGCGCCAGGACAGCGAGCGCCTCACGCGACTGATGTTCGACAACGGCGCGGCGAGCGCGCTCGACCGCGCCGCGGCCGAGTCGGCGACCGCCGCCGCGGCGAGCGCGCTTGCGCAGGCGACGCGCCAGCAGGCGCAGGACCGCAACGCGCTCGTGCTGCTGACCGGCGAGCCGGCCCTCGCGGCCGACCTGCCGGCGGGCCAGCCGCTCGCCGCGACCGCGCTGCCCGAGGCGCCGGCCGGCCTGCCGTCCGAGGTGCTGATCCGCCGCCCCGACGTGATCCAGGCCGAGAGCCAGCTCTCGGCCGCCGAGGCCGACGTCGGCGCCGCGCGCGCGAACTTCTTCCCGTCGATCACGCTGACCTCGGAGCTCGGCACGGCGAGCACGGCGCTGCGCCAGCTGTTCAAGAACACGGTCTGGACCTGGAGCGCCCAGGCGCTGCTGCCGATCTTCGACGCGGGCCGCAACCGCGCCAACCTCGAGGCCGCGAAGGCGGCCCAGGGCGCGGCCGTCGCCCAGTACGAGAAGGCCGTGCAGACCGCGTTCCGCGAGGTCTCCGACGCGCTCGTCGCGCGCCAGACCTGGGGCGAACAGCTGCAGTCGCAGCAGCGCCAGACCGACGCCGAGCGCGAGCGCCTGCAGCTGACCGAGCTGCGCGCGCACAACGGCGCGGCGAGCGCGCTCGAGTTGCTCGACGCGCAACGCTCGAGCTTCGCGGCCGAGCAGGCCCTGGTCCAGGCGCGCCTGGCCGGCCTCGTCAGCGGCGTGCAGCTGTACCAGGCGCTCGGCGGCGGCGACATCGAAGCCAGGTAAGCAAGTCAGGGGAAAGTTCCCGGCAATCGCGGGGATGCGGGGCGCGGGGACTGGGCCTACACTGGCGCGGCCCCCGGGAGCCGCCTTCATGACCCTGACCGACCTGCCCGCGATCCTCGACGTCGAAGCGTCCGGCTTCGGCCGCGGCAGCTATCCGATCGAGGTCGGCTTCGTCGAGCCGCAGGGCCGCACCTTCTGCAGCCTGATCCAGCCCGAGCCCGACTGGAACCATTGGGACGACACGGCCGAGGCCCTGCACGGCATCTCGCGCGAGCTCCTGCTGCGCCATGGCCGCGCGCCGGCCTGGGTCGCGGCCGAGCTCAACGCGCGGCTGCGCGGCCTGACCGTCTACTGCGACGGCTGGGGCCACGACTACCCCTGGCTCGCGCGCCTGTACGATTGCGCGCAGCTGAACCCGAGCTTCCAGCTCCAGGACCTGCGCCGCCTGCTCAAGGAAGACGAGCTCGGGCGCTGGCACGCGACGACCGAGTCGGTGCGCGCCGAGCAGAACCTCGGCCGGCACCGCGCGAGCAGCGACGCGCGCGTGCTCCAGCTCGCCCTGCAACGTCTGCGCCGTCACTGAACCCGTCCGGTCCCCGCATGAGCCAAGCCATCGTCCGCCCCGACCTCGAGCGCAAGCGCGCGCCGCTGCAGCCGCGCGCCGTCGAGACCTTCGAACGCATCCTGTCGGCGAGCGCGCAGCTGCTCGGCGAGGTCGGCATCGAGCGCATCTCGACGAACCTGGTGTGCCAGCGCGCCGGCATCTCGCCGCCAGCGCTGTACCAGTATTTCCCGAACAAGTACGCGATCCTGCACGAGCTGAGCCTGCGCCTGATGGCCCAGCAGAACCACCTGCTGCGGCCCTGGGCCGTGCCCGACACCTTCCGCCAGTCCGAGGCCGCGTTCGCGGCCGGCATCGCCGCGCTGCTGCTGCAGATGCACGCGCTGACCGAGCAGAGCCCGGCCGGCGTGTGGGTCACGCGCGCGCTGCGCGCCGTGCCCGTGCTGCAAAGCGTGCGCCACAGCTCCCACGAGGCGGTCACCGACCTCGTGCTCGAACCCTTCATGCAGGTCCACCCCAAGGTCGACCGCGACCGCGCACGGCTCACGCTGCGCCTGAGCTTCGACGTGCTCTACGCGGCCCACGAGCTGCTGTTCGACGAGCCCGAGCTCGACGCGGGCGCGGTCGCAGCGACCATGTCCGAGATGGTCGCCGCGCAGATCCGCCGGCTTACCGCGACCGGTCGGCGCTGAGCGCGTCGCCGGCCCGCGCATCGATGCGCGGGCACGCGCCGAGTTCTTTCAGGCAGGCCAGGCACAGGCAGCCGGCGAACTCGCGCCCGACGCGCTCGCGCAGCGCCGCGCCGAGCTCGAGGTCGAAGCAGTCGCAGCGCGCGTCGCGCGCGCCGCACAGGAAGGGCGCGCCGCAGCGCGGGCAGGTCGCGGCCTCGCTCATTCGGACTTCACGAACAGGCCGGCGAAGCGCTCGCGCAGCAGCTTCTTCTGCACCTTGCCCATCGCGTTGCGCGGCAGTTCGGCCTCGACGATCACGGCCTTGGGCACCTTGAAGCCGGCGATGCGGCCCTTGAGCTCGGCTCCGATCGCCTCGGGCGACAGCTGCGCGTTCGCGCGCGCGACGACGACGGCGACGACGGCCTCGCCGAAGTCGGCGTGCGGCACGCCGATCACGGCCGTCTCGGCGACGCCGGGCAGCTCGTTGACGAAGCCCTCGACCTCGGCCGGGTAGACGTTGAAGCCGCCACTGATGATCAGGTCCTTGCTGCGCCCGACCAGGGTCAGCACGCCGTCGGCGTCGAGCGCGCCGACGTCGCCGGTGCGGAACCAGCCGTCGGCCGTGAATTCCTCGCGGGTCTTGTCGGGCAGGCGCCAGTAGCCGGCGAACACGTTCGGGCCGCGCACCTGGACCTGGCCGACGACGCCGGCCGCGACCGGCGCGCCCGCGTCGTCCATCACGCGCACGCCGACGCCGGGCAGCGCGCGGCCGACCGTGCCCGCGCGGCGCGCGCCGTCGCTCGCGCGGCAGGGGTTGGAGGTGAGCATCAGCGTCTCGCTCATGCCGTAGCGCTCGAGGATGGTCTGGCCCGTGCGCTGCTGCCAGGCCGTGAAGGTGTCGGTCAGCAGCGGCGCCGAGCCGCTGATGAACAAACGCATGTGGGCGACCGCCGCGCGGTCGAGCGCGGCCTCGCCGAGCATGCGCACGTACAGCGTCGGCACGCCCATGAAGACCGTGGCCTCGGCGAAGCGCGCGATGCTCGCGCGCGCGTCGAAGCGGCCGAACCAGATCATCTTGCTGCCGTTCAGCAGCGCGCCGTGGATCGCGACGAACAGGCCGTGGACGTGGAAGATCGGCAGCGCGTGGATCAGCACGTCGTCGGCGCGCCAGTCCCAGTAGGCGCGCAGCACCTCGGCGTTCGAGCGCAGATTGGCGTGGGTGAGCATGGCGCCCTTGCTGAGCCCGGTGGTGCCGCTCGTGTAGAGGATCGCGGCGAGGTCGGCGGCGCCGACGACGGCCGGCTCCTGCGTGTCGGGCAGGCCGCTCGCGCGTTCGAGCAGGCTGCCGCCGCGGTCCTCGTCGAGCGTGAAGACCTTGGCCGCGCCGGCGAGGAAGGCGATCTTGCTGACCCAGCCGAAGTTGCGGCTCGCGCAGACGACGACGGCCGGCTCGGCGTCCCGGATGAAGTGTTCGAGCTCGGCCTGTTGGTAGGCCAGGTTCAGCGGCAGGTAGACATGGCCGGCGCGCAGCACGGCCAGGTAGAGCATCAGTGCCTCGACGCTTTTCTCGACCTGCACGGCGACGCGGCTGCCGCGCGGCAGGTCGAGAGAATCGAGCAGGTTCGCGAGCATCGCGCTGCCGCGTTCGAGGTCGCGCCAGCGGTACTGGCCGCCCGCGCCGTCGGCGCAGTCGACGGCGATCCGGTCGAGCTCGGCCGGGAAGCCGGCGCGCAGGGCGAGATAGAGGTTGGCGTTGCGCATGGCGGCGATTGTGGCGCGCCTGGCGCGAAGTTGCGCGGCCGCCGCCGCAGGGTTCAGTTCACGCCGGGCAGGTCGAGCCAGCGCTGCAGGCGCTGGCGCAGCGCGGCGAAGTCGAGCGGCTTGGTCAGGTGCTCGTCCATGCCGGCGGCCTTGCTCGCGCTGACGTCGCTCTCGAGCGCGTGCGCGGTCAGCGCCAGGATGGGGAAATGCGGCAACTCGCCGCGGCCCTGCTGCTCGCGCAGGCGGCGCGCGCATTCGAGCCCGTCCATGCCGGGCATCTGGATGTCCATCAGCACGAGGTCGGGGGCCTGCTCGGCGCAGGCTGCGAGCGCCTCGAGGCCGTTCGCGGCGAGGCGCGCACGCACGCCCATCAGGTTGAGGAACTCGAGCGCGACGACCTGGTTGATCGGGTTGTCCTCGACGAGCAGCACCCAGGGGGCTTCGGCGGCCTCGCGCTGACGCGCCGGGTCGGCGGCGACCCCGGCCGCGCCCGCTTTGCCGCCCGCGCCTGCCCAGTGCCGGGGCGGCGGTTCGGAGTGCTCGGACGCGCAGGTCGATTCCATGGGGCTCCCTGATTGCGCCCTCTTGCGGGGCTGGCAAAAGGGCGTCACTGTACAAAGCGTGGCCGGCTTCGCGGCCCGGGGTAAACCCAGAAGGGCTCGGCCCACATGCGACGCAAATTGTTGCCGCTCCTCCGGGCGGGCGCAACCACCCCTAGGGGTGACTCGGGCGTCACGCTGCTGCCAAATCCCGTCACGCCGACTTCCTAGAATGGCCGACCCCGGTCTCAAAAGCCCCTGCTCATGTCCGACGAAGGTCTGATCCGCATCCGCGGCGCGCGCCAGCACAACCTCAAGAACCTCGACCTCGACATCCGCACGGGCGAGCTGACCGTGGTCACGGGGCCCAGCGGCTCGGGCAAGTCGAGCCTCGTGTTCGACACGCTCTACGCCGAGGGCCAGCGCCGCTACGTCGAGACCTTCTCGGCCTACGCGCGCCAGTTCCTCGACCGCATGGACCGCCCGGCCGTCGACCAGGTCGACGGCGTGCCGCCCGCGATCGCGATCGACCAGACCAACCCGGTGCGCACCTCGCGCTCGACGGTCGGCACGATGACCGAGCTCAACGACCACCTGAAGCTGCTGTTCGCCCGCGCGGCCCAGCTGTTCGACCGCGAGACCGCGCTGCCGGTGCGCCACGACACGCCACAGACGATCCACGACGAGCTGCTCGCGCGCACGAAGGAGAGCGACCCGCGCCTGGTGCTGACCTTCCCGGTCGAACTGCCCGCGCACACGACGCCCGAGCAACTCGAGCAATGGCTGGCCGCGAGCGGTTTCACGCGCGTGCAGGCCGAACGCACCGTCGGCGAGAAGAAGCTGTTGGACGTGGTGGCCGACCGCTTCCGCATGCAGGGCGTCGAGCGCCAGCGCGCGATGGAGGCGATCGAGCTGTGCCTGAAGCGCGGCGGCGGCCGCCTGACCGTCTACGCGCTGAAGGAGGAGGGCGAGCCTGAACTCTGGCGCTACAGCACCGGCCTGCACTGTCCCGAGTCCGACCTGCGCTACGCCGAGCCGCAGCCCGCGCTGTTCTCGTTCAACTCGGCCTTCGGCGCCTGCGAGACCTGCCGCGGCTTCGGCCGCGTGATCGGCGTCGACCTCGGCCTGGTGATCCCCGACCACAAGAAGACGTTGCGCGGCGGCGCGATCAAGCCGCTGCAGACGCCGGCCTGGGCGTCTTGCCAGGCCGACCTGATGAAGCACGCGGGCGAGGCCGGCATCCCGCGCGACACGCCCTGGTCGCAGCTGACCGACGCGCAGCGCGAATGGGTCGTCAAGGGCTCGCCGCACTGGACCGGCAACTGGAACCGCCAGTGGTACGGCGTGCACCGCTTCTTCGAGTACCTCGAGAGCAAGGCCTACAAGATGCACATCCGCGTGCTCTTGTCCAAGTACCGCAGCTACACGAGCTGCGGCGTGTGCGGCGGCGCGCGGCTCAAGCTCGAGTCGCTGCTGTGGCGCGTCGGCTCGAAGCCGCTCGCCGACGCGGCGCTCGCACCCGCATTGCGCAGCCTGCCGCAGGGCGCCGCCTGGACGCGGGCCCAGCTCGAGGCGCTGCCGGGCCTGTCGCTGCACGACCTGATGCTGCTGCCGATCGCGCGGCTGCGCGACTTCATGGACGCGCTCGAGCTGCCCGGCGGCGTGATCGACGAGGCGCTAAAGCTGCTGATGCAGGAGATCCGCCAGCGCTTGAGGTACCTGTGCGACGTCGGCATCGGCTACCTGACGCTCGACCGCCAGAGCCGCACGCTGTCGGGCGGCGAGGTCCAGCGCATCAACCTGACGACGGCGCTCGGCACCTCGCTCGTCAACACCCTGTTCGTGCTCGACGAGCCGAGCATCGGCCTGCACCCGCGCGACATGCAGCGCATCAACTTTGCCATGCTGCGCCTGCGCGACGCGGGCAACACGCTCGTCGTCGTCGAGCACGACCCGGCCGTGATGCTCGCGGCCGACCGCCTGATCGACATGGGCCCGGGCCCCGGCGAGCGTGGCGGCAGCATCGTGTTCGACGGCACGCCCGACGAGGTCCGCGCGGCCGACACGCTGACCGGCGCCTACCTCGGCGCGCGCAAGTTCGTCGGCATGGGGATCAAGCGCCTCGTCGAGCCGGCCACGCCCAAGCTGCTGCTGACCGGCGTGCGCGAGCACAACCTCAAGAACGTGGACGTCGAGTTCCCGCTGCAGCGCCTCGTCGTCGTCACGGGCGTGTCGGGCTCGGGCAAGAGCACGCTGATCCAGGACGTGCTCGTGCCCGCGCTCGAGCGCCAGTTCGGCCGCGCGACCGAGGCGCCCGGCGCGCACGACGCGCTGCTCGGCGCCGACCACCTGAGCGACGCCGTGTTCGTCGACCAGTCGCCGATCGGCAAGACCGCGCGCTCGAACCCGGTCAGCTACGTCGGCGCGTTCGACGAGATCCGCAAGCTCTTCGCCGACGCGCCGCTCGCGCGCGAGCGCAGCTACACGCCCGGCTACTTCTCGTTCAACGCCGGCGACGGCCGCTGCCCGACCTGCGGCGGCTCGGGCTTCGAGCATGTCGAGATGCAGTTCCTCTCGGACGTCTACCTGCGCTGCCCGGACTGCGACGGCCGGCGCTTTCGCGCCGAGATCCTCGACGTGCGCCTGCTCGAGGGCGGCCGCGAGATGTCGGTCGCCGACGTGCTCGAGTTGACCGTCGCCGAGGCGCTCGCGGTGTTCGGCGAGCGCCGCGAGGTGCTGCAAAAGCTCCAGCCGCTCGCCGACGTCGGCCTCGAGTACCTGCGCCTCGGCCAGCCGGTGCCCACCCTGTCGGGCGGCGAGGCGCAGCGCCTCAAGCTCGCGGGCTTTCTCGCCGAGGCCGCGAGCCGGCCGGCCCAGCGCGTCGCGACCAAGGGCCAGCTGTTCCTGTTCGACGAGCCGACGACGGGCCTGCACTTCGACGACATCGCCAAGCTCATGCGCGCGCTGCGCAAGCTGCTCGCGGCCGGCCATTCGCTGATCCTGATCGAGCACAACCTCGACGTGATCCGCGCGGCCGACTGGCTGATCGACCTCGGCCCCGAGGGCGGCGACGGCGGCGGCAAGCTGGTGGCTTGTGGCCCGCCCGAGGAGCTCAAGGACCACCCGACGTCGCACACGGCCGCGAGCCTGCGCGAGTACGCGGCGCAGATGGACCGCCCGGCCGTCGCCGTGCACGAGGGCCGGCCGCTGCAGTCGGTCTGGCGCGCGCGCCGCTCGGCCGGTGAGCAGGCGATCCGCATCAAGAACGCGCGCGAGCACAACCTCAAGGCCGTCGACGTCGCAATCCCGCGCGGCAAGTTCAACGTCGTCACGGGCGTGTCGGGCTCGGGCAAGAGCACGCTCGCGTTCGACATCCTGTTCAACGAAGGCCAGCGCCGCTACCTCGAGTCGCTCAACGCCTACGCGCGCTCGATCGTCCAGCCGGCCGGCCGGCCCGAGGTCGACGCGGTCTGGGGCATCCCGCCGACCGTCGCGATCGAACAGCGCCTGTCGCGCGGCGGGCGCAAGAGCACCGTCGCGACGACGACCGAGGTCTGGCATTTCCTGCGTCTGCTCTACGTCAAGCTCGGCGTCCAGCATTGCGTGAACGACGGCGCGCCGGTGCGGCCGCAAAGCGTCGAGTCGATCGCGGCGCAATTGCTGCGCGACTACCGCGGCCAGCATATCGGCCTGCTCGCGCCGCTCGTCGTGAACCGCAAGGGCGTGTACACCGACCTCGCGAAATGGGCGAAGGCGCGCGGCCACACGCATCTGCGCGTCGACGGCGAGTTCCTGCCGACGAGCCCCTGGCCGCGCCTCGACCGCTTCAAGGAGCACACGCTCGAGCTGCCGGTCGGCGACCTGGTCGTCACGCCCGAGGGCGAGCCGCGCCTGCGCGAGCTGCTCGCGCAAGCGCTCGACGCCGGCAAGGGCGTGCTGCACGTGCTCGCGCCGCTCGACGGCCTGCACGAGGCCGTCGCCGAGGGCCAGTCGACGGCAGGCCTCGGCCGCCTCACCGTGTTCTCGACCAAGCGCGCCTGCCCGGTCTGCGGCACGAGCTACGGCGAGCTCGATCCGCGCATGTTCTCGTACAACTCGCGCCACGGCTGGTGCACGAGCTGCGTCGGCACGGGCCTCGCGCTCACGCGCGAGCAGCGCCGCGAGCTCGACGACTCGACGATGGGCCGGGACGACAAGGGCCGCGAGCACAGCTTCCCGGCCGAGGAGGCCGAGATCGAGGGCCTCAGCGACGCGCCTTGCCCCGACTGCCACGGCACGCGCCTGAACCCGGCCGCGCGCTCGGTCACGTTCGCCGACGAGGCGATCAGCGCCGTCGCGGGCTGGAGCGTCGGCGCCGCGCGGGCCTGGATCGAGGGCCTCGCGCTGACCGGCCGCGACGCCGACATCGCGCGCGACGTGGTCGCCGAGATCCGCAGCCGGCTCGAATTCCTCGAGGAGGTCGGCCTCGGCTACCTGACGCTCGACCGCGCGGCGCCGACGCTGTCGGGCGGCGAGGCCCAGCGCATCCGCCTCGCCGCGCAGCTCGGCAGCCATCTGCAGGGCGTGTGCTACGTGCTCGACGAACCGACGATCGGCCTGCACCCGCGCAACAACCAGATCCTGCTCAAGGCGCTCGGCCGGCTCGGCGACAAGGGCAACACGCTCGTTGTCGTCGAGCACGACGAGGACACGATCCGCCGCGCCGACCACATCATCGACATGGGCCCGGGCGCCGGCAAGCGCGGCGGCCGCGTCGTCGCCGAGGGCTCGGCCGCCGAGCTCGCGGCCCAGGCCGACTCGGTCACCGGCCGCTTCCTGCGCGCGCCGCTCGTGCACCCGCTCCAGCCGCGCCGCCCGGTCGACCCCGATACGCCGAAGTTGCGCGTTATCTCAGCGGTGTTGCACAACCTCGCCGAGGTCACCGTCGACGTGCCGCTGCAGCGCCTCGTCGCCGTGACGGGCGTGTCGGGATCGGGCAAGAGCACCTTCGCGCGCGACGTGCTGCTCACGAACATGGCCGCGGCCGTGCCGCTGCGCCGCGCCCCGTCGACCTGGATCGGCTGCGCCGGCGTCGAGGGCCACGAGCAGGTCGACCGCGTGCTCGAGGTCGACCAGACCCCGATCGGCAAGACGCCGCGCTCCTGCCCGGCAACCTATATCGGCTTCTGGGACGCGATCCGCAAGCTGTTCGCCGAGACGCTCGAGGCCAAGGCGCGCGGCTACACGGCGAGCCGCTTCAGCTTCAACACCGGCGCGGGCCGCTGCCCGGGCTGCGAGGGGCAGGGCATGCGCACGATCGAGATGAGCTTCCTGCCCGACGTCAAGGTGCCCTGCGACCAATGCCATGGCCAGCGCTTCAACCCCGAGACGCTCGGCGCGACCTGGCGCGGCAAGAGCATCGGCGACGTGCTCGCGATGGAGGTCGACGAGGCCGTCGAGTTCTTCGCCGCGATGCCCGCGATCGCGCACCCGCTCAAGCTGCTCCAGGACGTCGGCCTCGGCTACCTGACGCTGGGCCAGCCGAGCCCGACGCTGTCGGGCGGCGAGGCGCAGCGCATCAAGCTCGTGTCCGAGCTCGTCAAGGTGCGCGACGACGTGACGAGGCGCGGCCAGAAGGCGCCGCACACGCTCTACGTGCTCGACGAGCCGACCGTGGGCCTGCACATGGCCGACGTCGAGCGCCTGATCCGCGTGCTGCACCGCCTCGTCGCGGGCGGCCATTCTGTCGTCGTGATCGAGCACGACCTCGACGTCGTCGCCGAGGCCGACTGGGTCGTCGACCTCGGCCCCGAGGGCGGCACGGCCGGCGGCCGCGTCGTCGTCACGGGCACGCCCGAGGCCGTCGTCGCGGCGCGATCGCATACGGGGGTGGCGCTGAAGCCGGTGCTCGAGCGCACCGCGCCGCCGCGCTGAGGGGCGGCGCTCGGGGCAGGACTGCGCATCGGCGAAGATCCGCGCTTCGCCGACTTCCCCGACCTGCCATGCCGTATCGCTCCCTGCTCGCCGCGCTGCTGCTGCTGTCCGGCCTCTCCGCCCACGCCGACGGGCTCGCCGACCTCAAGGCCGCGCTGCAGAAGTATTCGACGGCCGCGCCGCCGCCGCTCAAGGCCCAGGTCACGCTGAAGGTCCAGGCGCGCCGCGGCGAGGGCAGCGAAGCGACGCTCGACCAGGGCACGGCGAGCCTGCAGGTCGAGGACGACGCGCAGGGCCTGCGCCTGCAGTTCGGCGCCGACCTGCTCGCGCGGCTGCGCGCCGAGGACGCCGCGCGCGAACAGGACGCTAAGGCGCCGACGCCGACCAGCCTCGCGCTGCAGTCGCTCGGCACGCGCGACGTGCGCGCGCTGACGGCGGCCGCCGACACGCTCGGCCGCCTGCTCGCGCGCGCGACCTTCAAGCAGGAGCGCGCGACGAGCCTGAACGGCCAGGCCGCGCGCCTGCTGAGCTTCGACCTCGGTCCCGGCAAGCTGCGCGAGCAGGACGCGAAATACGTGAAGAACAGCGAGGGCAGCCTGCAGGTCTGGATCGCCGCCGACGGCACGCCGCTCGAGGCGCGCGCGCAGCTCAAGCTGTCGGGACGCGCGTTCCTCGTCGTGAGCTTCGAGACGAGCTCGAGCGACCACCTGGTCTTCGCGCGCCAGGGCGAGCGCCTGATCGCGGTCGCGCGCGAACGCCTGGACAGCGGCGCGGGCGCGGGCGAGAAGAGCGAGTCGCAGCTCGACTACACGTTGCAGCCGCAGCGCTGAAGCGCTAACGCGCCGCGTCAGTGCAAGGTGCGCGGGGGCTCTTCGTCCTCGCCGCCGCCGCCGTCGTCGCCGAGGCGGTAGACGTTGCCCTTCCAGCGCTGGCGGCGTTGGGCGCGACGGATCGCGTCCTCGGCCGCGGCGCGGGCGCGGCGGCGGGCCTTGAGGCCGAAGGGGTCGCGCGTCCAGGCGACCAGGCGCGCGCGCCAGCGCAGGGGCATGACCATCTGCAGCCCCAGGGCGATACAGACGGCGAGGCCGATGGCGGCGATCAGGCGTTCCAACAACATGGCCAAAAGTGTCGCACGCCGGCCCGCGCCGCGCGAGGCGCCCGGGTTTCCCGCGCATGACGAATGGCCGCGTTCGCGCGGTTTTCTAGAATCCGCCGCCCACCTGTTGGGCCCCTAACAGGAGACCCCCCGATGCCCGGATTGAACCGAGCCCTGCGCCTGCCCTGCCTGGCGCTGGCTCTGAGCGCGGCGCTTGGCGCCGTCGCGAGCGCGGCCGAAGCGCCGGCCCAGCTCACGCTCGAACAGCTCTACCGCGCCAAGCCCTACAAGGGCCAGGACGCCCAGGACCCGAGCTTCAGCCATAGCGGCCATTGGCTCGCCTACCGCTGGAACCCCTACGGCGAGCCGGGCAGCGACCTCTACGTGCGCAACGTCGAGACCGGCCAGGTCCTGCGCCTGACCTCGCCGCAGATCATGGCCGCCTACGACGCGCCCGAGGACCTCGCGCGCTTCGAGGCCAAGTACCGCCAGCAGGTCGACGAGACCGCCGCGCGCCAGGCCCGCGAGGAGGCTCAGCAAGCCTATCTGCGCGGCGAGAAGGTCGACCTCGAGCAATGGGACCGCGCCGACCTCGCCAGGGTCAAGCCCGAGGTCGAGGCCAAATGGACGCGCGACGAGGCCGAGAAAAAGGCCGACGCCGCCGCGGCCGAAGTCGAGAAGGCCGCGATGGCCAGGCTCGAAGGCGCGCCGGCGGCCGCGGCCGCTTCGGCGCCGGTCGGCGCCATTGCCGCCGCAGCGTCGGCCAGCGCGGTCGCCGCCGCGGCACCCGCGAGCGCCGCGAGCATGCCGGCCAAGGCCGACTGGGAATGGCGCGACGAGCTGCAGAAATGGCGCGAGAAGAACAAGCTCAAGCCGGCCGACCTCTACCCGGGCGTGAGCGAGTTCGTCTGGGCGCACCGCGCCGACGAGCTCGTGTTCGCGTACCGCGGCGCGCTGTTCCGCTGGCAGGCGAGCAAGGGCGCGCATATCGAGCCGCTGCAGGCGACGCAGCGCAAGCTCGCCGTCGTCGCCTATACCGGCGACGACGCGGGCTATGTGTTCCGCGACGACAAGCGCGTGCTGCGCGCGCGCTTCGACCGCGGCGGCGTCGACCTGATCAACCGCGAGCTGATCAACGCCGACGACGCCGAGCGCAAGTACGCGATCGAGCAGACCACGCTCAGCGAGGACGGCCGCTGGCTCGCGATCGTCGCGCAGGCGCCGCTCGCGCCGCCCGGCGACGACGGCAAGCCGGGCCCCGAGCCCAAGGCGCGCCAGGTCGAGATCATGGACTGGACCCAGCGCTTCGCGACGCCCAAGAAGGTCGACCGCGAGGTCAGCGACGACAAGCAGCTCGTCAAGCCGATGGCGCTGTACATCCGCCGCGTGCCGGCCGCCGGCGAGGCGCCCGCGAAACAGGCCGCGCCGGTGTTCACGAACAAGGGCGGCGACGTCTGGTTCGAGACGAGCGACGTGGTCTGGGCGCGCGACGCGAGCCATTACGCGTTCGCGACCTGGGAGCGCGAGCGCCAGCTGCTGCGCGTCTACCTCGGCAACGCCGACGAAAACGCGGCGCCCGCCGTCGTGCTCGAGCGCCGCGGCGACGTCGGCCACGAGGTCGTCGGCGTGATGCAGCCCCACTTCACGCCGGACGGGCGGCGCGTCGTGCTCGGCCTCGACGCGGCCGGCTGGCGCCAGCCCTACGCGATCGACGTCGCCACGCACGCGCTCACGCGCCTCGTCAGCGGCGACTTCGAGGCGCCCGAAGTGCTCGGCTTCACGCCCGACAGCAAGGCGATGTTCGTCACGGCCAACAAGGACGACTTCGCCTCGATGAACCTGCTGCGCGTGGACCTCGCGAGCGGCCAGGCGACGGCGCTCGGCGCGGCCGGCGAGTACTACCGCGCGTCGGCGGTCTCCTTTGATGGCCGCTGGCTCGCCGCGATGGGCGGCAACTGGGCCGCGCGTCCCGAGCTCAAGCTGATCGACGCGCGCAAGCCCGGCGCCGAGCTCGCGCTGACCGACAGCAATGACAAGGCCTGGGCCCAGGTCGACGTGCTGCACCCCGAGCGCTTCAGCTTCGCGAACCGCCACGGCGACCGCATCGAGGGCTATGTGTTCAAGCCGCCGGGCTGGCAGGCGAGCGACCGCCGGCCGGCCGTCGTCTACGTCTACGGCGGCCCGCTCGGCGACCGCCATATCGTCGAGGTCGACAGCTTTCAGCAGACCGCCTACCTGTTCGGCATGTACATGGCCGCCAGGCATGGCTACGTGATGATCGCCGTCGACCCGCGCGGCCACTCGAACTACGGCCGCAAGTTCAGCGACGCGAACTGGGAGCACCCGGGCCAGCCGCAGGCCGAGGACCTGGAGGACGCGAAGGCCTGGGCGGTCGCGCACCTCGGCGTCGACACCGCGCGCGTCGGCCTGACCGGCTGGAGCTTCGGCGGCTTCCAGACGCAATACACGATGTACACCAAGCCCGAGCTGTTCGCGGCCGGCATCGCCGGCGCGGGCCCGACGCAATGGGAGAACTACAACAGCTGGTACACCGGCCGCACGCTCGACCGGCTCGAGCGCGGCAAGCCGGTGCTGCGCAAGTACTCGCTGCTGCCGCTCGCGCGCAATCTCGAGCACCCGCTGCTGCTCGTGCACGGCATGGTCGACCCGAACGTGCTGTTCCAGGACACCGTGAACGTCTACCGCGAGCTGCTCTCAAGCGGCAAGGACGCGCTCGTCGAGCTCTACCTCGACCCGGACGGCGTGCACGGCCTCGGCGGCACGGTCAAGCCGGTCGGCATGCACCGCAAGTTCGAGGCGTTCTGGCTGAACCACCTCGGCGAGGGCGCCAAGCGCTGAGCGGCCGCTGCCAAAGTACGCAAGAAGCCCGCGCTTGCGCGGGCTTCTTGCGTTTGGCGCGGGCTTAGCGCCGCAGGCCGTACAGCGCGAGCGCGCTCTCGGGCACGGCGCGGCTCAGCGCGTCGCGCTCGACCGGGTCGGCGAGGCGTGCGCGGCCCGCGTCGTCGAGCTCGGCCGCGTCGGTGCCCAGCAGCACGATCGGTTCGAGCAGCGCGGCGAGGGTCGGGTCGTTGAACAGCGGGTCCCAGGCCTCGGCGGCGAGGTCGACCGCGCACAGAAAGCCCGCGGCCCAGTCCTCGGCGTCGGCGATCTCCTCGCCGTCCTCGGTCTCGGCGACGCTGAGGATGGGCTCCCAGCGATCGGGCTGCTCGCGCCACTGCAGCGCGATCGACTGGACATGGCGCAGCACGAGCATCAGCGCGCGCTTCTTCTGCTTGCCGCTCGCGAACGGCGCCGTGCCGTCGCCGTCGCCGCCCCAGATGACGGGCAGCCAGTCGGCGCCCGGGCGCTGCTCGAGCGGCGTCGGGGTGAGCAGCAGGCCGGCCAGGTAGCCGTCGAGCGCCTCGATCGTCATCACGCCGTCGCCGGGCAGCTCGGCGAGCAGTTCGTCGAGCGCGGCGAGTTCGTCGTCCGACAGGGGACGATGGTCAGAACTAGGGTTGTATTGAGGGTATTCCATTTGTTCTCAGCCATGCCTTCCGTGGCGGCTCTTGGGCTTCTTGGCATCGAACTCGGCAAGCTGGGCCTTCAGCAGGGCCATCAGCACGCGCGCGTTCGCCTCGGTCAGCGTGACCAGCGAGCTCGGTTCGATGCCCTCGAGCGGCTCCTTCGGCGCGACGAGCGCGTCAACCTTGAGCACGAGCAGACCGTTGACCGTGTTCGACGCGGCCTTGATCCGGTTGATTTCGATGGTATGGATCTTCATGGGGGCACATTGTCCATGGCAGACTAGGCGCATGAAAGCCTCCACCCTGCTGCTGGCCGCCAGCCTGTTCGCGACCACCGTCCCCGCCCTCGCGCTCGACGCGCCCGTGGCGATCTACAACGAGCAGGCCGACGCCCGTGCCGACGTGAACCAGGCGCTCGCCCAGGCGCGTGCCGAGCACAAGCAGGTGCTCGTCGTCTACGGCGCGAACTGGTGCCCCGACTGCCGTGCGCTCGACGGCAAGCTCAAGACCGGCGCGCTCGCGGCCAAGGTCAAGCAGGCCTTCGTCGTCGTCAAGGTCGACGTCGGCCGCTTCAACCACAACACCGACCTCGCCCAGCAGATGGGCGTGCCGCTCAAGAAGGGCATCCCGACCGTCGCCGTGCTCGGCAGCGACGGCGCGGTGCTCAGCGCGACCAGCGGCGGCGAACTCGCCGACGCCCGCGGCATGGGCGACGACGCGGTTCTGCAGGTGTTCGAGACGCTCGGCGCGAAGCACTGAGGCCGCGCCGCCCGTCATGTTCTCCCACGTCTACGTCGGCGTCGCCGATTTCGCGCGCGCCCACGCGTTCTACGCGCCGCTGCTCGAGCTGCTCGGCCAGCGCGAGCGCTTCGCCGACCCCGACAAGGGCTGGGCCGCCTGGCAGTCGCCCGAGGGCGGGCGGCCGCTGTTTATCGTCGGCCTGCCGTTCGAGGCCGAGCACCGGCCCGGCAATGGCCAGATGACGGCCTTCCTCGTGCCCGACCGCGGCACCGTCGCGCGCGCCCACAAGCTCGCGCTCGCGCTCGGCGGCCGCTGTGCGGGCGAGCCGGGCCTGCGCCCGCACTATCACGCCGACTATTTCGGCGCGTATTTCCACGACCCCGACGGCAACAAGCTGTGCGTGGTCTGCCACGACGCCGAGGTCGCGCCGGCCGCCTGAGCCGGCGGGCTCAGCCCTGCTCGGCGAGCTTCTTGAGCTCGGTCAGGCCCGACTCGAAATCCTTGCCGACGAGCTTGTCCCAGAACAGGCCCATCCAGCGCCAGATCGGGTTCGCGGCGCTCATGTCCATGCGGATGCTCCAGGTCACGACGCTGCCGCCGTTCTGCGCGGCGACGCGGAAGTCGCCATGCGAGGTGCCGAAGCCCGGGAAGCTCAGGTCGTAGCCGAGCAGGCCCGGCGGCGTGGCCTGGGTGAAGACCATCGTGCCGTCGCCCTCGGTCTTGCTCTTCCAGGTCCAGCCGGCGCCGGAACCGCTCTCGGGGCCGGTGTAGGTGACCTGCATGGCCGGGTCGCGGCGCGACCAGGCGCTCCAGCGCTGCCAGGCCTTGGGCGCGGCGATCAGCGCGTAGACCTTGTCGGGGGCCGCAGCGATCGCCTGGCTGCGCTGGATCGTCACCCCGGACGGCAGCAGCAGCGCGCCGCCGTAAAGCAGGGCGATCAGCACGACGAGGCCGATCAGCAGGCGTTTGAGGAGCTTCATGGAGCGGGCCTTCCCAAGGGAGCCCGCGCGCCGGGTCAGTGCGCGAGCGTGTTGCGCGGCGTCGCCAGTTCGGCGTCGACCCAGGCGTCTTCGCTGAGCTCGCGGGCCATCGCGAGCTGCTGGCAGAGTTCGGTGATGCCGTAGGCGTCGCCGCCGGCGACCTCGGGCAGCGGTGCGGTGCAGACTTCGCTCGGCAGGTCGGCGAGCGCGCCGATCAGGTCGAACAGCAGTTCGAGCGTCGGCGCGCCGTTCGCGTCGAGCTCGCGCGCGGCGCCGAGGCTGCGCGCCATGTACCAGCAGGCCTTGGCCGCGTCGTCGCACTGCGCGTGGCGCAGGGCTTCGTTCTCGAGGGTCTCGCTGCGCGCGCGTTCGGCGTCGCGTTCGCGCAGCGCCTCGGCCTGGTCCCAGGCGCCGAGCGCGTCGTGCTCGGGCAGGCGAATGCCCTCGGCCGCCTCTGCGTGGAGGTCCGGGAGCACAGCGGTGTCGAGCGGTTTGCGAGCCATGGCGATATTAAAGCGCGAACCGGGGGGGCCTTGGGCCCCCGGGGTCCCCCGGGTTGCAGGGGCGGCGCGTGAGAATTATCACGCCTTCTTGCGTGGGCGCGTCCAGCCCTTGATGCCGACCTGTTTGCCGCGCGCAACGGCGAGCTCGCCGGGCGCCACGTCCTTGGTGATCGTCGAGCCGCCGCCGATCGTCGCGCCGTCGCCGAGCGTGACCGGGGCGACGAGCACGCAGTTCGAGCCGACATGGACGTCGGCGCCGATGGTCGTGCGGTGCTTGTTCGCGCCGTCGTAGTTGGCCGTGATCGAGCCCGCGCCGTAATTGACGCGCGCGCCGACCGCCGCGTCGCCGAGGTAGGCGAGGTGGTTGGCCTTGGCGCCGGCCGCGAGCGTCGAGTTCTTGACCTCGACGAAGTTGCCGATGTGGACCTCGGGGCCGAGGTCGGCGCCCGGGCGCAGGCGCGCGAACGGACCGATCAGCGCGCCGGCGCCGACGCGCACGCCGGCCTTCTCGCCGTCGACATGGGTGAACTCGTGGATGCGCGCGCCGGCCTCGATGCGCGCGTTGCGGATCACGCAGTAGGCGCCGACGCGCACGCCGTCGGCGAGGTGGACTTCGCCCTCGAACACGCAGCCGACGTCGATCTCGACGTCGCTGCCGCAGTGCAGGGTGCCGCGCAGGTCGAAGCGCGCGGGGTCGGCGAGTCGCACGCCGGCGTCGACCATCAGCGCCTCGGCCTGGCGGCGCTGGAAGCGGCGCTCGAGGTCGGCGAGCTGCGAGGGGCTGTTCACGCCGAGCACCTCGGTTTCGTCGGGGGCCTGGATGCCGACGACCTCGACGCCTTCGGCGACGGCCATCGCGACGATGTCGGTCAGGTAGTACTCGCCCTGCGCATTCTTGTTGTCGAGCTGGCCGACCCATTTCTTGAGCAGGCCGGTCGGCGCGGCCATCATGCCGGTATAGCCCTCGCGGATCTCGCGCTGCGCGGGGCTCGCGTCCTTGTGCTCCTTGATGCCGAGCACGGATTCGGGCCGGGCCGGGTCGCGCAGGATGCGGCCGTAGCCGCTCGGGTCGGCGAGCTCGATCGTCAGCAGCACGAGGCGGCGGCCCGCGCAGGCGTCGACGAGGCGCGCGGCCGTCGCGGTCTCGATCAGCGGCACGTCGCCGTTGAGGATCAGCGTCGTCGCGGCGTCCTCAAGGAGCGCGGGCACGGCCATCTGCACCGCGTGGCCGGTGCCGAGCTGCGGCATCTGGCGCACGAAGCTCAATGCGGCGTCGGCGCAGGCGGTCTCGACCTGCTCGGCGCCGTGGCCGGTGATCACGATGCGGCGCGCGGCGTGCAGCGGCGCCGTCGCGGCGAGCACATGGTCGAGCAGGGCGCGGCCCGCGAGCTTGTGCAGCACCTTGGGCAGGGCCGACTTCATGCGCGTGCCCTTGCCCGCGGCCATGATGACGATATTCGGGGTCATGACGTAGAAAACCCGGCGGCGCCGGGTTCGAGTCTTTGGTGGAGCGGGATTATGGCTTCGCCGGCCTAGGAACGGCCCGGCATCTGCACGTTGATGGTGTGCGGCTTGCCGTCGGCCATCGGGAAGCCCGACAGGGCGGCGAGGAACAGCGCGTGGACGAGCTCCTCGTCGCCGGCGTTGATGCCGTCGTTGCACGCATGGGCCTCGTACAGCGCGGTGCCGGTCGCGCGGTCGCGGATCAGCACGGCGGCCTCGCGCGTGAAGCGGCGGTCCCACAGCGGGTCGTAGGGGCCGCCGAAGCCGTAGCGGCGGCCGAGGACGGGGCCCGGGCCCGGATACCAGTAGCCGCGCCGCCAGCCGCCGTGCCAATGCCACCACAGCGGGTCGTCCCAGATCGCCGGCTCGTTCAGCGACAGGCGCACGCCGACCATCACGAGCACGTCGGGCAGGGCGCCTTCGGCGACCGGCGTGAAGCCGACCTTCTCGAGGCCTTCGATCGCATGGCCTTCGAGGTTGTTGGCCTGCTCGGCGGCGGCGCCGACCTTTTGCGAGGGCAGGCGGTCGAACGCAAAGCTGCCCGGCTTGCGCTCGGCCGGCCATTCGCCGTAGCTGACCACGGTGCTCGACACGATATAGGGCCCGGTGCAGGCGACCAGCCCGGCCAGCGGCGCGCAGGCCAGACCCATGAGCAGTTGGCGGCGATCCATCTCAGTCTCCGAAACGCGTGAAGCGGAACCGCCATTCTTGCGCGCGCGTGTTTCGCGCGTGCAACTGTTTGGTCAGAAGCGTGTCAGTCTTCCAAACGTTGCAGCTGGATCACGCTGGCCGGCGCCGGCGTGCCGCAGGCCTCGTCCTCGTCGAACGCGATGTCGCCGCCTTCGACCGGCGCGCCGGTCGCCTTGATCGTCTCGAACGGAAACAGCTGCCGGTCCATCATGTGCGAGGTCACGATATTGCCCATTGCGGTGAACATGTTCTCGATGCGGCCGGGGAAGCGGCGATCCCAGTCGTTGAGCATGGCCTTGACCTGGACGCGCTGGAGGTTCTCCTGGCTGCCGCAGAGGTTGCACGGAATGATCGGGAACTCGCGGTGCGCGGCCCAGCGCACGAGGTCGGGTTCGCGCACGTAGGCCAGCGGGCGGATCACGACGTTCTTGCCGTCGTCGCTGACGAGCTTGGGCGGCATGCCCTTCATGCGGCTGCCGAAGAACATATTGAGCATCAGCGTCGTGACGATGTCGTCGCGGTGGTGGCCGAGCGCGATCTTGGTCGCGCCGAGCTCGCCGGCGACGCGGTAGAGGATGCCGCGGCGCAGGCGCGAGCACAGGCTGCACGTCGTCTTGCCCTCGGGGACGAGCTTCTTGACGATGCTGTAGGTGTCCTGCGCCTCGATGTGGAAGTCGACGCCGCGCGACTTCAGGTAGGCCGGCAGCACCTCCTCGGGGAAGCCGGGCTGCTTCTGGTCGAGGTTGACGGCGACGATGCTGAACTTGATCGGCGCGCGCTGCTGCAGGTTGATCAGGATGTCGAGCAGCGCGTAGCTGTCCTTGCCGCCGGACAGGCAGACCATCACGCGGTCGCCGTCCTCGATCATGTTGAAGTCGGCGATCGCCTGGCCGACCTGGCGGTGCAGGCGCTTCGAGAGCTTGTTGATCTCGTGCGCGTGCTTCTTCTGCGCGGCCTCGGCGTCGAGCTCGGCGGTCGGGGCGGGCATCGGGGTATCGATCGTCGTCATGATGTTCACCAAGCGCCGGTCTCGGCGCTGATTGCGACTTGGCAGTCGGGGAAGATTTCGAGCTTGTCGACCTTGACGCGCACGCCGACTGCGCCGGGCAGCTTCATGAGCCGCGTGCACAGCTTGGCGACGAGCGCCTCGAGCAGGTCGGTGTGCTCGGCCGTGCACTCGTCGATGATGATCTGGCGAATCCGCCGGTAGTCGAGCACATGGCCGATGTCGGAGTCGCGCGAGACCATGGCCTGCGGGCCGAGGTTGAGCGCCGCGTCGACCTGGATCGGCTGCGGCCCCTCGCGCTCGAAGTCGAGGATGCCGAGGTTCGCACCGAAGCGCAGGCCCGTGATGTGGATGACCTGCTGGCGGTGGTGCGACGCCCATTCGCCGCGCTGCAGCTCGGCCTGGCCGGCGAGGTGCGCCTCGATGCGCTTGGCCGCGACGACGCCGTCGGCCAGCGCGGTCTGGACGCAGGGATGCTGGCGCTGGCCCGCGTCGCCGGCGACGAACAGCGCGTGGCGCGGCGCGTCGGCGAAGCCCGGCAGCGGCGGCAGGCCGGCCGTCGCGCGCTGCCAGGCGCCCGGCTCGGGCTCGTAGCCGAGCAGCACCGCGACATGGTCGAAGCGCTCGGCGCCGAACGCGGCCGAGTGCACGGCGCCGTCGGCGTCGACGCGGGCCGGCAGCGGCGTGGCCGGGCGGCGCACGATGCGCGAGTCGGCCTCGAGCCGGCGCGCGAACTGCGCCTGCGCGCGCCACTGCGAGCGCGACCAGATCGTGACCCGGTGGCCGCGCTCGGCCAAGTATAGCGCGTTCTCGACCGCGTTGTCGCCGCCGCCGAGCAGCAGCACCGAACCCGCGGGCAGCTGCTCGCGGCGCTGCGTGAGCGTCAGCGCGTCCAGCACGCGCTCGGACGCCGGGAACAGCGGCGCGGGCCGGCGCGGCCGCAGGCCGGTCGCGACGAGCAGCGTGCGCGCTTTCAGCGCTTCGCCGTCGACGTGCCACAGGCCGTCGCGCCATTCGATGCGTTGCGGCTCGTGGTTCCTGAAGATCCGCACGCCGGGCTGCGCCTCGACCTGGGCGGCGAAGCGCGCGCCGAGCGCCGCGAGGCTCTCGTTGGGCGCGCCGAGCAGCCAGGACTGCGGGAACCCGAAGCCCTCGAGCCCCGCGCACAGCCGCGGCGCGCGCTCGATCAGCGCGACCTCGTGGCCGAGCTGCGCGAGCCAGCTCGCGGCCGAGCAGCCGGCGGGGCCGGCGCCGACGATGGCGCAGTCGAAGACGGGGGTGGAAGCGGGGGCGGGCATGGCGCGGCCGGGGCGGCGAAGTGCAAACCCGGGATTATCCCAGGTCGGGGTTTGGGGGCAGCCGCTCCGGTACGCGGCGCGGTTCAAACCAGGGATTTCTCCCATTAGGGCCGACTGATAGCGTCGACGCATGAAGGTCAGAGAGGTGTTGCGCCTGCTTCGAGCCAATGGCTGGAAGCTGGTCGCCACGCATGGGAGTCACCGTCAGTTCAAGCATGCGGGTAAGCCTGGCCGGGTCACGGTGCCAGGGAAGCCGAGCGATGATCTCGCACCCGGCACGCTGAAGAGTATCCTCAGGCAAGCTGGTTTGAAGTCATGAGACCGTATGCGTTACGCCATCGTCATTGAAAGAGCAGAAGGCAACTACTCAGCCTATGTGCCCGACCTGCCGGGGTGCGTCGCAACGGGAGCCAGCGTGGCCGAGGTCGAGGCCGAGATCCGTGAGGCCATTGTTTTTCACCTCAAGGGCTTGCGCGAGGACGGCCTTCCGGTCCCTGCGCCGGCGAGTCAGGTGAACTACGTCGAGGTCGTCGCTTAGGCTGCGGTTGCGTCGCGCCAGTCTGAACCTTGCATGGAAATCCGCACTATCCGCCCGGAAGAAATTGAAGCGGCGCGCGCGCTGCTCTCGGCCAACGGCTGGGGCTCGCGCGTTGCCGACCCGGCGGTCTTCCGCGACTTGCTCGAGCGCTCGCAGATCTCGCTCGTCGCCGTCGCGGACGGCCGCGTCGTCGGCTTTCTGCGCGCGATCACCGACGGCATCTTCAACGGCTATATCTCGATGGTCGTCGTCGCCGAAGACCGCCGTGGCCGCGGCGTCGGCGGCGCGCTCGTCAAGGCCGCGATCGGCGAGAACCGCAAGATGACGTGGGTGCTGCGCGCCGGGCGCGACGGCGTGTCGGCGTTCTACGAAAAGCTCGGCTTCGCCCGCTCGGAGGTCGCGATGGAGCGGCCCGGCGAGCGGGGCTGAGCCCGCGCTCCTAGGCCTGCGTGCGCGCCGGCGCCGGCCTGGCCGCCGGCGCGAGCCAGCGCACGACGCGCCAGCCGAGCAGCACCGCGAGGATCGCCCCGTACAGCGCCGGCTCCGCGAAGTTGTGCTTGCCCGCGCGCATCCAGATGAAGTGCGCGAGGCCAACCAGGACGACCGCGTAGACGAGCTTGTGCAGCCCCTGCCAGCGCTTCGCGCCCAGAGCCTTGATCGCGCGGTTGAAGCTCGTCGCCGCAAGCGGGATCAGCAGCAGCCAGGCCGCGAAGCCCATCAGGATGAACGGGCGCTTGCCGATGTCGCGCAGGATCTCGCTCGGGTCGAGGCCCTTGTCGAACAGCGCGTAGGCGAGCAGGTGCAGCGTCGTGTAGGCGAAGCTCCACACGCCGAGCATGCGGCGGAAGCGCAGCAGCGCCGGCTGCTTGAAGATCACGCGCAGCGGCGTGATCGCGAGCGTCAGCCACAGGCCGCGCATGGCCCATTTGCCGAGCGCGCGGATCAGGTGCTCGGCCGGGTTCGCGCCGAGCGTCTGCGCGAAGATGCCGTAGACGAGGCTCAAGAGCGGCAGCGCGCACAGCACGAACAGCAGCGGCTTGGCCGCCGGGTGCAGCCAGAGATTGCGTTTGGGGTTCATCGCGCTCAGAAGTTCTTGCGCAGGTCCATGCCCGCGTAGAGCTGGCCGACCTGGGCTTCGTAGCCGTTGAACATCAGCGTCGGGCGGCGCTTGGCGAACAGGCCGCCGAAGCTGCCCTCGTCGCCGATGCGGCGCTCGGTCGCCTGGCTCCAGCGCGGGTGGTCGACGCTCGGGTTGACGTTGGAATAGAAGCCGTATTCCTGCTGCGCGGCCTTGGTCCAGCTGCTCACCGGCTGTTTCTCGACAAAGCGGATGCGCGCGATCGACTTGGCCGACTTGAAGCCATACTTCCAGGGCACGACGAGGCGTACCGGCGCGCCGTTCTGCCTGGGCATCACCTGGCCGTAGAGGCCGAAGCCGAGCAGCGCGAGCGGGTGCATGGCCTCGTCGATGCGCAGGCCCTCGACATAGGGCCAGTCGAGCACGTTGTCGCGCTGGCCCGGCATTTGCGACGGGTCCTGCAGGGTCGTGAACTCGACGAACTTCGCGCGCGAGGTCGGCTCGACCTTTTTGATCAGCTCGGACAGCGAGTAGCCGATCCACGGGATCACCATCGACCAGCCCTCGACGCAGCGCAGCCGGTAGACGCGCTCCTCCATCGGAGCGAGCTTGAGCAGCGCGTCGATGTCGTAGGTGCCGGGCTTGCCGACCTCGCCGTCGACGCGGACCTGCCATGGCCGCGTGCGCAGCGTGTGGGCATTGCGCGCCGGCTCGGCCTTGTCGGTGCCGAACTCGTAGAAGTTGTTGTAGCTCGTGACGTCGTCGTAGGGCGTCGGCTTTTCCATCGTCGTCGCGCCGGCGAGGCGGCTCGGCGCGGCCGCGAGCTTGGCTTCAGCGGCATGAGCGGGCAGGGCGAGCGCGCCAGCGAAGGGCGCGAGCGCCGCGGTCCGGAGCAGGCGGCGGCGCGATTCGTAGACGGCGCGCGGCGTGATGGCGCTTTCGGGTTCGTCGGGGCGGCGGATCAGGTGCATGGGGTGGTTCTCCTTCCCGGCTCAGTCGCACGACGGCGTCGCGACCTTACAGCCGGCCGTACGAGTGCAGGCCCGACAGGAACATATTGACGCCGAGGAAGGCGAAGGTCGTCACGAGCAGGCCGACCAGGGCCCACCACGACGCGACGCGGCCGCGCAGGCCCTTCATCAGGCGCATGTGCAGCCAGGCCGCGTAGTTGAGCCAGACGATCAGCGCCCAGGTCTCCTTCGGGTCCCAGCTCCAGTAGCCGCCCCAGGCCTCGGCGGCCCAGAACGCGCCGAGGATGGTCGCGATCGTGAAGAACGCGAAGCCGACGGCGATCGACTTGTACATGATGTCGTCGAGCAGCACGAGCTCGGGCAGCCGCGCCGTGAGCCGGCCGCGCAGCGCGACGCAGGCCGCGAAGAAGATCGGCACCGCCGTGAGGCGCGAGGCCCAGGTGTCGAGGCCGGCGGCCGTGTCGGGCGTCAGGCCCCCGAACAGGCGCACGAGCACGACGACGGCGATGACGCCGACCGGCACGCCGACCAGGCCGATCCACAGCGCGCGGCCCTGCTCGGACTTGAGCAGGTAGGCCAGCGCGACCATCGCGGCGAGCGAGAAGGTGCCGTAGCCGACGAAGTTGGCCGGCACGTGGATCTTCATCCACCAGCTCTGCAGCGCCGGCACGAGCGGCTGGATCTCCTGGGCCTGGCGCTCGACCGTGTACCAGAGCAGGAAGCCGATCGCGCAGGACACGACGAGCAGCACGTAGGCGCCGAGCGCGCGGGTCTGGAAGCGGTCTTCGTAGTACAGGTAGAACAGCGTCGTCAGCCAGGCGAACAGGACGAAGACCTCGTAGAGGTTGCTGACCGGAATATGGCCGATGCCGTCGCCGATCTGGTGGCTCTCGAACCAGCGCACCATCGTGCCGGTGAGCGCCATGAACACGGCGGCCCAGGCGAGGCGCGAGCCGATCGCCTCCATCGCGCTGGTCTGGCCGGCCTTGGTGAAGAAGCCGCCCCAGTAGAACAGCGTGCTCATGTAGAACAGCAGGCTCATCCACAGGATCGCGCTCTGGCTCGACAGCAGGTACTTGAGCCAGAACACCTGCTCGGCCGCCGCGAGGTCGACGCCATGGGCGCCCGGGTGGCGGTCGTAGAGCGCGATCGCGGTCAGGCTCGCCGCGCCGACGAGCACGACGAGCAGGCGCAGCGGCCGCCAGTGCCAGCCGAGCCCGACCAGCGCCGGCATCGCGAAGCCGAGCACGCCGCGCTCGTAAGCGTCCATGCGCGCGCCGTACTGGGCGAACGCGAACAGGCCGGCCGCGACGACCAGGGCGGCGAACGCCCAGTCGAGCGTCGAGCGCTGCTGGAACGGGTGCTGGCGCACGACGCGCGTGGCCGGGGCGGTGATGCTGTTCATGGGCCTTCTTCCGGGAGCAGAGTGTGGCGCAGCTGTTCGAATTCGGCGGCGGTATCGGGCGATTCGCGCGTGCTCGACAGGGCCATGCGCACGCGCGTCGCGTTGGCGCGGCCCGGCGCGGGCTCGAGCCAGACCCAGACGCGCCGCTCCTTGACCCACAGCATCGCGAACACGCCGACGATCAGGAGGATAGCGCCGAGGTAGACGAGCTTGCTGCCCGGGGCGCGCGCGACCTGGAACACGCTGGCCTGGACCTGGCGGAAGTCGTCGAGGCGCAGCAGCACGGGCGCCGGGTAGTACATGCTGTCCGACAGCGCGAGCGCGGCCTGGACCATGAAACGCTCGGTCTGGGTGCTCGCGTCGGGCGGCGCGAGGCCCGCGTCGGCGCGGCTGATCCGGTAGAGCTCGTAGAGGCTGCCGTTGAGGATGCGCAGCAGCACCTCGGACACATGCTGGCGCTCGGCCTCGGGCACCTCGGATTCGACGAACTGCGACAGCGTCGGCAGGCCGCCCCAGCCGCCGTCGGCCGGGCGCGCCTGGCCCGGCTTGATGCCGGTCGCGCCCGCGAACAGGGCGAGCGCGCGTGCGGCCGTGGCCTCGAGCTGCGGGCGCAGCTGCGGCTTGTCGGCCGGGCTCGCGATGGCCGCGTAGGCGTGCGCGGCGCGCGCGCGCGCGGCCGGGTCGAGCAGGGCGGTGCGCAGGCGCAGCCAGCCGTCCATCTCGCCGCGCTCGTCGGCCGGGATGCGCAGGTAGCGGAACTCCTCGGCCGGCGTGTCGCGCACGCCGGCGAGGAACACGAGCTGGCCGTCGAGCTCGATCGGCGCCACGTAGTTGTTGTACTCGCGCGCCTGGCCGGCCGCGTCGCGCAATCGGTAGCTGAACGAGGGGCCGACGTTGCGCAGGTCCTTCTTGCCGCTCGCCTTCGCGCCGCTGCCGAGGTGCTCGTCGAGCGCGGCGGCGAGGCTTTGCGAGGCGGCCGCGCCGCCGGCGTCGGCCGTGCCGTCCGGCTTCGCGAAGCTTTCGACGTTCATCACGCGCAGGCCGGCGAACTCGAGCGTGAGCTGGTCCTTGGTGTCGGTCAGGCGCGTCGAGCCGCCGACCGCGCCTTCGAGCGTGAAGGGCGCGCTCGCACCCGCGCGCATCGGCAGCGCGCTGAGCTTGAGCTTCGAGCCGCCGTCGTCGAAGCCGCTCTGGAAGATCGTCACGCCGTCGTGGACGACCGGCTTGTTGACCTCGACCGTGGCCGCGGTCAGGCGGCCGTCGGCCTTGTCGCGCAGCACGATGTCGCTCGCGAACAGCCGCGGCTGGCCGGTCGGGTAGAACTCGACGCGGAACTTGCGCAGCTGCAGGTCGAAGGGCAGCTCCTGCAGCACCGGGCCGTCGGACAGGTTCAGGCGCGCGACGCCGCTGCTGTCGCCCTCGGCCACCTGCAGCGTGCCGCGAAAGCTCGGGCTCGACGCCGGCAGCACGTTGGTCGACAGCACCGGGCCGCTGCCCGCGTAGACCTGCTTGCCCTGGGCCCACATCAGCGCGCGCAGCAGCAGGTCGCCGTCGCCGAGCGCGGCGAGCAGGATCAGCACGATCGCGCTGTGTGCGGCGATATAGCCGAGCTTGTTGGCCGCGCCGCGGCGGCCCGCGATCATGATGCCGTGCTCGCGCTGCTGCTCGCGCGTGCGCCAGCCCAGGCGCGCGAGCTCGGCGAGCACCCTGGCGCGCGCGTCGAGCGGCGCGAGCGCGATATGGCCGAGCGCCTTGTGGTGGTGGGCCTGGAGCGACTGCTCGCGCACCTGCTCCTTGAAGCTCTTGAGGTCGCGCACGATCTTCGGCGCGTTGCGGGCGATGCACAGGCTCGTCGAGACGACGAGGAAGCCGAGGATCAGCATGAACCACGGCGAGCCGTAGATCGTGTACAGGTCGATGCGGCGGAACAGCTCGGCCCAGAACGGCCCGAACTGGTCGACGTAGTTGCCGAAGGGCTGGCCCTGCTCGACGATCGTGCCGGTGATCGCGGCGATCGCGATCACGCTGAGCAGCGAGATCGCGAAGCGCATCGACGCGACCAGCTCGACGAATTCGCGGGCGGCCGCGCGCGCGGCGGAAGCCGCGGGTTCGGCGGCGGGGGGCGGGGGCGGCAGGGATTCGGTCGCGGACATCGGGAGCGGACTCTACGCGTGGTTTGTGAAGCTACCCTGAGAAGGGCGGTGTCACCGGGCCGGCGCGCAGCGTCGGGAAAAAACAAAGGCCGGTCAACAGCACCGGCCTCGGATCAGGTGGGGGAGGGGCGCCTCAGCGCAGCCCCGCCACGTAGTCGGCAACAGCCTTGATCTCGGCGTCGTTCATCTTCGCGGCGACGACCGTCATGGTCGGGTTGTTGCCGCGCGCGCCGGCGCGGAAGGCCGTGAGCTGGGCCGCGACGTACTCGGCCTGCTGGCCGCCGATGCGCGGGTACTGGACCGGGATGCCCGAGCCGTCGGGGCTGTGGCAGCCCGCGCAGGCCGGAATGCTGCGGTCGGCGATGCCGCCGCGGTAGATCTTCTGGCCGAGCTCGACGAGGTCCTTGTCGTGGGCGAAACCGGGCTTCGCGGTCTTGCTCGCGTAGAACGCGGCGACGTTGCGGATGTCGTCCTCGCTGAGCGGCGCGGCCATGCCCTGCATGACGGCGCTCTTGCGCCGGCCGGCCTTGAAGTCGTGCAACTGCTTCATCAGGTATTCGGCGTGCTGGCCCTGCAGGATCGGGTTGGCGGCGCTGCCGCGCGAACCGTCGGCCGTGTGGCAGGCCGCGCAGACCCTGGCCGAGACCTCGCCGCCCTTGGCGAGGTCGGCCTTGGCCGCGGCCTCGTCGGCGAGCGCCGCCGCCGAGGCGAACAACAGGAAACCCGAAAACAAGCAAGCGGCAGTCTTCATGAGCGATGGGGTTTGTTGAACGTGACCGCAGCCCCGGCACCCTGGGTCCCGGGACAGGCGAGGGGCATCTTACAATGCGATGTTCAGGACACAGCCCCCGCGATGACCCAAGCAAACCCTGCATCCGAGGCCACCGCGCCCGGTCCGGCCGGCACGGACGGCGGCGCGCCGCCGAGCGACCGCGACGTGCTCGCCTGGACACATACCGCGCGCTTCCTGACCACGGGCGCCCAGCTCCACCACCTGCCGCCGACCGAACTGCCCGAGATCGCCTTCGTCGGCCGCTCGAACGCGGGCAAGTCCACGGCGATCAATACGCTGGCCCAGCAGAAGCGCCTCGCGTTCGCGTCGAAGACGCCCGGCCGCACCCAGCACATCAACCTGTTCGAGCTCGGCCCCAAGGACGCCGCCGACGCGCTGTTCGCCGACCTGCCCGGCTACGGCTACGCGGCCGTCAACAAGAGCGCGAAGCAGCGCTGGCAGAAGGTCATGGCCGACTACCTCGAGATCCGCCGCAGCCTGTCGGGCGTCGTGCTGATGGTCGATTCGCGCCTCGGCCTGACCGACCTCGACCGCCAGCTGCTCGAGTTCGTGAGCCCGCGCGTCGCGGGCGGCGAGGTCCGCCTGCTCGTGATCCTGACCAAGTCCGACAAGCTCAACCGCAAGGAAGCCGACGCCGTGCTCGCGAGCACGCAGGAGTTCCTCGGCTCGATCGCGACCGAGAGCTCCGACGTCGGCGTCACGCTGTTCTCGGCCCTCAAGAAGAGCGGCGTCGCCGACGTCGCCCAGGTGCTGTACGAATGGGTGCACGCGGCGCCGGCCGTCGTCGCCGACGCGCCGGAAGCCGCCGCGGAATAGGCCGGCCGGCTAGGGCCGCCCGATGAACAGGTAGATCGCCGTGCCGCCGAGCGGCGCATGGCCGAGCGCGAGGTACAGCGGCCCGAGGCCCGTGTCGGCGCCGAGGAACACGCTGCCGGCCGTGCGCAGGCCGCTGAGCGTGACCTCGTGGGCATGGGCCCAGGCGTTGCCGGCCTCGAGCGTGCCGCCGACGAAGAAGCCGCGCGTGAACACCGGCGCGGTGTCGAGGCGGTAGTAATAGCCGAGCCGGCCGAACAGCAGCGCGTTGCCGGTGAGCTGGCCCGGCTGGTAGCCCGACAGCTGCTGGAATCCGCCGAGCGCGTAGGGTCCCTGCGTCGAGTCGACCGGCTGCGCGGCGACGAGCCCGCTCAGGTGCAGGTTCAGCGTATGCGCGCCGAAGCTCTGCACGGCCGTGAGCTCGCCCTCGGCGCGCTGGAACCAGGTGCGCGGCTCGCCGGGGCCGCTCGTCACGCCGTCGGTATAGCTCGTCACGAGGCGCCAGCCATGCTGCGGGAAGTTCGCGTAGTCGAGCTGGTCGAGCGCGAGCTTCGCGCGCAGGCCGGTCTCGTGCCAGGTCTGGTTGAACTGCGCGGGGCTCAGGTCGGCGTTGCTGCCCACGAGCTCGGGCGTGATGCGCCAGACCTCGTGGACCAGACCGAGCCGCCATTCGCCAAGTGCGCCGAGCGCCTGGCCGAGGTCGAGGCCCATCGAGAACTCGCCACGGCCCAGGCGCGCCTGCTCGACGCCGCTGTCGTGGTCGTAGAGCGTGAGGTTGCGGTGCTCGACCGCGCCCCAGCCCGACGCGAACCAGTCGCTCATGCCGCCGATCTTGAAGGTCAGTGGCTGGTAGAGCTCGCTGTAAAGCCGCGGCGTTGCGCCGATCGACAGCTGGTTGCGCCACTCGGTGCCGCTGTCGGTCAGCCAGTGGCGGTTGTGCGACAGGCGCAGGTCGAACGCGCTGTGGCCGCTGAAGTCGGTCGACAGGTCGAGGCCGACGCGCAGGTAGTTCGGGCCCCAGCTCTTGTCGGCCATCTCGAAGACCAGGGTCTTGTCGTCCCGGCCCGGCAGCGGCTCGAGCCGGTAGTCGACGCGCTCGTAGTCGCCCGAGGACGCCAGCTCGCGCACGTCGCGCTCGGCGCGCTCGGGGTCGAAGGTCTCGCCGGCCTGCGACTCGAGTCGCTGCTCGACCGCCTTCGGGTTGGTCTGGGTGCTGCCCTCGAACGCGAGCGCCGCGATCTTCGGCAGCGGACCGGGCGGCTTGCGCTGACGCCGCGCGAGCCAGGCCTGCCATTGCGCGTCGTCGACGGCCCAGCGGCGCAGCTGCGGCAGCGCGGCCTCGGCGGCGCGCTCGCCGGCCGCGATCAGCTCGGCGCAGCGCGCGAAATCGGTGTTCGAGAGCGAGCCGAGCTCGGGCGTCAGCAGATAGTCGTGCGGCCCGAGCGACGCGATCGAGCGATGCACGTTCTGCTCGGTCAGGATGCCGATCATCTGCGCCGTCACGCCGACCAGCGAGTTCAGCGCCTCGCGCCCGGCCAGCGGCGTGCCGACGTTGACGGCGACGAGCTCTTCGGCGCCGAGCGAGCGCGCGACGTCGACGGGCAGGTTGTCGACGAGGCCGCCGTCGCCGAGGATGCGCGTCTGGTTGCCGTAGGGCACCTCGGTCGGCGCGAACACGCCGGGCACGCTCATGCTCGAGCGCATCGCGAGCGCGAGGTCGCCCTGGTGCAGGACGATCTCGGCGCCGGTCTCCATGTCGCTCGCGACGGCGGCGAACGGCGTCGGCAGTGCGGCAAAGTCGGCCTGCTCGCGCTCGCCGCGGATCTCGCGGCGCAGCAGGATCTCGAGACCGCGGCTCGACAGCGTCGCCTGCGGCGCGCGCAACTCGCCGTCGCGCAGGCCGAGCTCGACGACCGGCGAGAACTCGTAGTCCTCCTCCTTGCGGCGCTCGGACAGCTGGCGCCGGTCGATGCGCGTCGCGAACATCTCGGACCAGTCGATGCGCAGCACGACGCGGGCGAGCTCGTCGGCCGGGATGCCGCTCGCGTACAGGCCGCCGACGATCGCGCCCATCGAGGTGCCGGCGACGACGTCGACCGGGATGTGCTCGCGCTCGAGCACCTTGAGCACGCCGATATGGGCGAGGCCGCGTGCGCCGCCGCCCGACAGCACGAGGCCGAGGCGCGGGCGTGCACGGGCCGGGACCGTCGCCGGAACGCTCGGCGCCGCCGCCGAGGCCGTCTCGGCCGGCGCTGTCGGGGTGTCGGCACGGGCCGGCGCGACGACCGCCAGCGCCAGGGCGGAAGAAACGAAAGCGGCCCTCGAAAGGGCCGTGCGACGGGGCGTCGGGGTCGGGGCGGGCAGGGCGGGCCTAGGGCGCATCGCTCCGATTCTGCCTGAGCATGCCGGCCGCGCGGTCGACGATGCGGTCGTCGTCGAGCGCCGTGATCAGGCCGGCCGGCAGCAGGCGTTCGAGCGCGCCGCGCGTGACCGAATGGCGCTGTTCGGCGTCGGGGCTCACGAACAGGAAGTACTGGGCCGACTCGCTGATCCACGCGATCTGCGCGGTCAGCCATTCGCCCTGCAGGAACAAATGGCACCACTGGCCGACGCGCAGCGCGCCGATCCAGGCGCGCACGGCGGCCTGGGCCTCGGGCGAGCCCTGTTCGCTGTACAGGTGGGCGGGCACGGTCGGCAGGCGGCCGCGGTCGACCGGGCTGTGGGTGAGCTGCTCGAACACGCGCGAGTCCTCGTCGCCGCGCAGACGCGACAGCAGCGCGGCGATCGCGTGCGCGTCGGGCGGCGCCTCTTCCTCGAGCGCGTCGCGCACCGTGTCGTGGACGCGCGCGGCCTTGCGCGAGGCCGGGTCGACCGGCGGTTGGCCGTGCAGCACGCGCGTGTGCATGGCCATCAGGTCGGCGAGGATGGGCTCGCGCTGCGCGGCGGGCACGGCAAGCGAGTCGAAGCCGGCCGTCAGGCCGTTGACGACGCCGGGCAGGCGCCGGCGCAGGCGTGCGAGCGCGTCGGGGTCGCGCGCAGGCTGCAGGCTTTCGAGGAGCTCGTCGACGAGCTCGATATGCGCGAGCGCGCTCGCCGAGTCGCGGCCCTCGAGCACCATGGCCTGGACGATCACCTCGACCCAGGTGGTCTGGAGGAAATGGCGCAGCGTGCGGCTCATCGGCGTCGACGCGACCTGGGCCGTGATCTGCTCGCCGATCAGCGCCTGCCACTGGCCGCGCGATTCCTCGCGCTCGAGCGCGGCGAGCGCCGCGGCGCTGCGCTCGCTGCGCGTCTGGACCTGGTTGTTGATGTGGTCGTCGACCCGCTGCAGCACGCGCGCGAACTGCGCGGCCGTCTGCAGCGGCGAGTCGATCAGGTACTGGACCTGCTCGTCGATGAAGCGCAGGAAGTCCTGCGCGACCGGCGCTTCGGGCGGGCCGAGGCGGCCGGCGTGGGCGGCGATGCGGTTGAGCAGCTCCCAGGCCGGGTGCTCGTTGTCGTGCAGCAGGCTGGCGTCGGTGCGCGCGAGCCGCATCACCGCGCCGCGCAGGCGCGCGAGCAGCAGCTTGAGCGGTTCGCTCAGGTCGGCGTCGGCGAGGATCTCGTCGTAGAGCTGGTTGAGCATGTCCGGCTCGGCGACCGGCGCGTGGCGCGTCGTCGGCCCCGCGTCGAGGGGCATCGAGCCGGTGTCCAGGCGCGCCTGGGCCAGGCGCATGTGGTCGCCGCTGGTCTTGGTCTGCGCGGCGTGGCTCGCGATCAGCTGCGACAGCTCGGCGCGGCGCAACTCGCTGCACAGGCCGCCGTAGACCAGTGCCAGGCCCTTGGCCGCCGGTCGTGCGGCCGCCTGCATTAGCAGGTAGCGGCCTTGCGGGTCGCCGATCGCGGCCTCGAAGGTCTGGAACAGGGCGCGCGCGAACAGCGCGGGCCGCAGCGGATTGTCGGCGTCGCGCGCGCGCGCCGTGCCGCGCAGCGCCGCGAAGAAGTTGCCGAGCTGGTGGATCTCGGTGCGGCACTCGTCCTCGATGGCCTGGATCACGTGGGCGATGGCGACGTCCTCGAGCGCCTGCGACTCGTCGACGAGGCTCAGCGACAACGCGCCGCTGGCCTTGCGGGTCAGCGGGTCGCGGCCTTCGCGCGCGAGCGCGAGCATCGGCATCAGGCAGGATTCGAACGCAGCCTCGAAACGCGGGCGCAGGCGCCGCCACACCTCGAGCACCGGGAAGTACTGGGCGCGCGCGTTGACCTCGTCGTGCGTCGCTTCGCGCAGCAGGTGCGTGAAATTCGGCACCTCGGCGATCGTGGCGTCGACGAGGGATTGCAGGGTGAGGGCGGAGCTGGCCATGGCGTGATACGAGCCCTGCAATTATCAGCAGGGCCGGACAACAAAAAGGGGTTGCATCTGCAACCCCTTCGTGAATCCGGGTGTCCGGACGAGCAGTAGTGCTCGAAACGCCACACCGCCCCCCGCGAAGCGGGGGAACGGTGCGATTAGCGTTCTTACATGTCCATGCCCATGCCGCCCATGCCACCCATGCCGCCGCCCGGCATGGCCGGAGCGTCTTCCTTGGGCGACTCGGCGACCATGCACTCGGTCGTGAGCATCAGCGAAGCGACCGAAGCGGCGTTCTGCAGCGCGGTGCGCGTGACCTTGGTCGGGTCCAGAATGCCCATCTCGATCATGTCGCCGTAGGTGCCGTTGGCAGCGTTGTAGCCGTAGTTGCCCTTGCCGGCCAGCACCGCGTTGACGACGACCGAGCTTTCTTCGCCGGCGTTGTAGACGATCTCGCGCAGCGGGGCTTCGATGGCCTTGAGGATCAGCTTGACGCCGGCGTCCTGGTCGGCGTTGTCGCCCTTGATCTCGCCAGCGGCCTGACGCGCGCGCAGCAGGGCCACGCCGCCACCGGCGACGATGCCTTCCTCGACGGCGGCACGCGTGGCGTGCAGCGCGTCTTCGACACGGGCCTTCTTTTCCTTCATCTCGACTTCGGTGGCGGCACCGACCTTGATGACGGCGACGCCGCCGGCCAGCTTGGCCACGCGCTCCTGCAGCTTCTCGCGGTCGTAGTCGCTCGTGGCTTCTTCGATCTGGATGCGGATCTGCTTGACGCGCGCCTCGATGTCGCCGGCGGCGCCGACGCCGTCGATGATCGTCGTGTTTTCCTTGCCCACTTCGATGCGCTTGGCCTGGCCGAGGTCGGCCAGCGTGACCTTCTCGAGCGAGAGGCCGACTTCTTCGGCGATGACCTTGCCGCCCGTCAGGATGGCGATGTCTTCGAGCATGGCCTTGCGGCGGTCGCCGAAGCCCGGGGCCTTGACGGCGACGACCTTGAGGATGCCGCGGATCGTGTTGACGACCAGGGTCGCGAGCGCTTCGCCTTCGACTTCCTCGGCAATGATCAGCAGCGGACGGCCGGCCTTGGCGACCTGTTCGAGCGTCGGCAGCAGGTCACGGATGTTGCTGATCTTCTTGTCGAACAGCAGCACGAACGGGTTGTCGAGCAGCGCGACCTGCTTCTCGGGGTTGTTGATGAAGTAGGGCGACAGGTAGCCGCGGTCGAACTGCATGCCTTCGACGACGTCGAGCTCGCTCTCGAGGCTCTTGCCGTCTTCGACGGTGATCACGCCTTCCTTGCCGACCTTGTCCATCGCCTTGGCGATGATCTCGCCGACTTCGGCGTCGCTGTTCGCCGAGATCGTGCCGACCTGGGCGATTTCCTTGTTCGTCGTCGTGGGCTTCGAGGCGGCCTTGAGCTGGACGACCAGGGCGGCCACGGCGCGGTCGATGCCGCGCTTGAGGTCCATCGGGTTCATGCCGGCGGCCACGTACTTCATGCCTTCGCGGACGATGGCCTGGGCCAGCACGGTCGCGGTCGTGGTGCCGTCGCCGGCGTTGTCGCTGGTCTTGGAAGCGACTTCCTTGACCATCTGGGCGCCCATGTTCTGGAGCTTGTCCTTGAGCTCGATTTCCTTGGCGACCGAGACACCGTCCTTGGTGACGGTCGGGGCGCCGAAGCTGCGCTCGAGCACGACGTTACGACCCTTGGGGCCGAGGGTGACCTTGACGGCGTTGGCGAGGATGTTCACGCCTTCGACCATGCGCGCGCGGGCTTCGCCGCCGAACACAACGTCTTTTGCTGCCATGAGATTTCTCCGGAATTCTTGAGGGGGTGATTACTTGGCGACGACCGCGAACAGGTCTTCTTCGCGCATGACGAGCAGTTCTTCGCCGTCGACCTTGACCGACTGGCCGCTGTACTTGCCGAACAGCACGCGATCGCCGACGGCGACGTTCAGGGCGACGAACTCGCCCTTGTCGTTGCGCTTGCCCGGGCCCACGGCCAGGACTTCGCCCTGGTCGGGCTTCTCGGCGGCGTTGTCCGGCAGGACGATGCCCGAGGCGGTCTTGGTTTCGTTCTCGAGGCGCTTGACGATCACGCGATCGTGCAGGGGACGCAGCTTCATCACTTCTCCTTGGTGTTCCAAAAACCGGGGCGCCGACGGCGCCCTCGGGGATCTGATTAGCACTCGATCTCCGTGAGTGCTAGCAGCAGGATTATAGGGGCCGGATTTGACGTTTCAAGAGGGGGTGAGGTGTCGATCGCCAGCCAAGTCGGAACTTTCGCCGCCTAAGTCTGAACTCCCCTAGCTAACCGCTCTCGGTCGCGCCAGCCAGCGTTGGCGTCAACCCTTTATCGCGGCTAATCGAGCAGTGATTGCCGCGCCAGCCGCCGTTGCTTTTATCTGCCGATCTACGAATGCTCGGCGCTTTCGGATGGTGGCTATTTAATCCGGGCCCGCAAGTCTCAGCCGGTCGGCGATTGGACCGAGATCGTCGACTTCATCGCCATGCTGGTCGGTGCTTTCCGGAACTGGGCGCGCGACGTGCCTCGACTCGCCTGCCCCTATTCACCCAGCCTTTACAGTCTATCTGGAAAGTGAAACTGTACAGATAGACTGTTCAATTGCTAGACTGCGGCGATGACGCCAGACGCCCAGTCCACCGCCGCCACCGGCCTCGACCCCGACGCCGCCGCCCTCGCCGCCGAGCTGCGCGGCCTCGTCGGCAAGCTGCGCCGGCGCTTTCGCGAGGCCTCGGGCGACGGCGACCTGACCAATTCGCAGATCGCGACGCTGGTCCGCCTCGAGCGCGACGGCGCGGCCACGGTGTCGGCGCTCGCGCGCGCCGAGGGCATGCGGCCGCAGTCGATGAGCGCGGTGATCGCGCCCCTGCTCGACCGGGGCCTGCTCGTCGGCGCCCCGGATCCGCGCGACGGCCGCCAGACCCTGATCTCGCTGACCGAGCGCTGCCGCCAGTGGATCGCCGACGGCCGCGCCGCGCGCCAGGACTGGCTCACGCGCACCGTGCAGGCGCAGCTGTCGCCGGCCGAGCGCGCCCAGGTCGCCGCGGCGCTGCCGCTGCTGCGGCGCCTGGTCGGCGAATCCGATGCGCCCGCCGCCGAGCCGGCCGCACCCACCCGGACTCCGGCCTGATCCGCCAGCGCCGTTCCCACTCCGCCTTGCTTTATCAGGAGCCCCACATGCTCGTCCACCTGATCGCCGCCTGCTTCGCCGGCGCCTTCCTCGCCAACGCCGTGCCGCACAGCGTCGCCGGCATGATGGGCCGGCGCTTCCAGTCGCCGTTCGCGAAGCCGCCGGGCCGCGGCCTGTCCTCGCCCACCGTCAACGTGCTGTGGGGCGCGTTCAACGCGGTCGTCGGCGGCCTGCTGGCCGCCGCGCATCTGCACGACGCGCTCGCCGTCGGCGTCGCCGGCGTCGGCGCGCTGCTGCTCGCGCTCTACCTGGCGCACCGCTTCGGCCCGATCAACGACCCGGCCCCGGCGGCCGACGCGGGGCGCGCCCGCTGATGCGCCTGCCCCATGTGTTCCGTTCGCTGGCCGGCTACAACTACCGGCTCTGGGCCGGCGGCGCGCTGGTCTCGAACATCGGCACCTGGATGCAGCGCACCGCCCAGGACTGGCTGGTCCTGACCGAGCTCACCCACCACAACGCGAGCGCGGTCGGCATCGTGATGTCGCTGCAGTTCGGCCCGCAGCTCTTGCTGCTGCCCTGGACCGGCCTCGCGGCCGACCGCCTGAACCCGCGCCGGCTGCTGCTCGCGACCCAGGCCGCGCAGGGCCTGCTCGCGCTCGCGCTGGGCCTGCTGACGATCGCGGGCTGGGCCGCGCTCTGGCATGTCTACGTGTTCGCGTTCCTGTTCGGCTGCACGACGGCCTTCGACGCGCCGGTGCGCCAGACCTTCGTCGGCGAGCTCGTCGGCGACGCCGACCTGCCGAACGCGGTCGCGCTCAACGCGAGTTCGTTCAACGCCGCGCGCATGGTCGGCCCGGCCGTCGCGGGCCTCGTGATCGCCGCCTTCGGCACCGGCTGGGCCTTCGTGATCAACGGCCTGTCGTTTGGCGCCGTGATGGTCTCGATCGCGCTGCTGCGCGGCGACCAGCTCCACCCGGTCGTGCGCGCCCCGCGCCGCAAGGGCGCGTTCATGCAGGGTCTGCGCTACGTCGCGGGCCGGCCCGACCTCAAGGCGATCCTGTGGATGCTGTTCCTGATCGGCACCTTCGGCCTGAACTTCGCGATCTTCATCTCGACCATGGCCGTCAAGGTCTTCCACGCCGACGCGCGCGGCTACGGCCTGCTGTCGTCGGCGATGGCGGTCGGCACGGTCGGCGGCAGCCTGCTCGCGGCCGGGCGCGCGCCGCGTTTCGGCTCGCTCGTCGTGTCTTCGCTGGTGTTCGGCCTCGGCTGCACGCTTGCCGCGCTCGCGCCCGGTTACGGGCTGTTTGCAGCGATGCTCGCCGTGACCGGCGTTGCGGCGCTGAGCTTCACGAACGAGACCAACAGCCTGATGCAGCTGACGACCGAGCCCGCGCTGCGCGGCCGGGTGATGGCGCTGCGCCTCGGCGTCGCGCTCGGCGGCACGCCGTTCGGCGCGCCGCTGGTCGGCTGGGTGGCCGACCACCTTGGCCCGCGCTGGGCGCTCGGCGTCGGCGGCCTGTCGGGCCTGCTCGCAGCGGCTGCCGGAGCCTGGGCCATGTCGCGCCGCCTGCACCGCGCGCCGCCGCTACCGCATTCGGTATGAAATGATAAAAATCACCGTTTGCGCAGTGCGCGTCTGACGCCCTCGTGCGCACAGCGGATTTTAAGGGGAATCCAGCCCTCGCCAGCCCCGGGAGCGCGTGACCGATTGCGCATTTAAATGATAAATATGAAAACAATATCATTTAGACTGGCGCCAACGTCAGAACCAAAGCCTGGCTCTCCCAGGTCGGCACGCGATGTACAGCTCCGCCCGCTCCGCTCTGCCCGCGACACCGCCGGCGCCCCGCCTGCGCGGCGCCGGCGTGCGCGCCAAGCTCGTCGGGGCGGTCGTCGCTGCCTGCCTGCTCGTCCTGGGTCTGACGGGCGCCGTGCTACGCATCCTGTGCAGCAACATCGAGCAGTCGGCGCAGCTCGAGGCGCGCAACCTTGCGGCCTCGGTCGCCCTCGGCGCGACCTTCGCCCCCGACCTGCAGCGCTACGTCGGCCACCTGGACGGCCTGTACCGGCGCGACCTGTTCATCGTCGACCGCGACCGCCGTACGGTCGCCGACATCCTGCCGGCCGACGTCGGCAAGGTCTACCGCGAGGACGGCGGCGGCGAGGTCGAGCAGACCATGGTCGACGGCCGGCCGCGCCGTTTCGTCGAGGCGAGCGTCCAGCACCCGCGGGGCATCGAGCAGCTCGTCGTGCCGCTGCGCCGCGCGGCCGCGCCGGACTCGCCGATCGTCGGCGCCGTCGTGCTCGAGTACACGGGCATCGAACGCCAGCTGTTCCACGCGAGCGCCTGGGCGCTCTACTCGATCGGCGCGGGCGGGCTGCTCGCGGCGCTCGCGATCGGCGGCTTCGGCTACCGGATCACGAGCCGGCTCGCGCGCGGCATCCGCGCGGTCCACCAGGGCGTCCAGGTCTGCGCCGCCGGCGCCGCGCGGGTGCGCGTCGAGCCGCTCGAGGACGACGAGGTCGGCGCGCTCACGAGCGCGTTCAACCGCATGGCCGGCGAGATCGAGCGCGGCCGCCGCGAGCTGCTGCTCGAGACCGGGCTCGCAAAGGAGGCCGCGCGCCACGCCGAGTTCCTCGCCTACACCGACCCGCTGACGGGGCTGCCCAACCGCGCCCGGTTCGCGCGCCTGATGGCCGAGGCGCTGCTGCGCGCCGAGCCGGGCGGCAGCAACTTCGGCGTGCTGTTCATCGACCTCGACCGCTTCAAGAACGTCAACGACACGCTCGGCCACGCCGCCGGCGACAGCCTGCTTTGGGAGATCGCGAACCGCCTGCAGAGCTGCGCGATCGCGCACAAGCGCATCGCGCGCTTCGGCGGCGACGAGTTCGTCGTGCTCGTGCCCGAGGTCGAGACAGCGGCTGCGCTCGGCGCCGTCGCGCGCAAGCTGCTGACCGCGATCGCCCAGCCGATGCTGATTGGCGACCAGGAGTTGCGCGTGACGGCCAGCGTCGGCATCGCCGTCTACCCGCGCGACGGCCGCGACGAGCACACGCTGATGAAGCACGCCGACATCGCGCTGTACCGCGCGAAGGACGACGGCCGCGACGGCTACGCGTTCTACTCGCCGCAGTTCAACCGCCATTCGGTCGAACGGCTCGCGTTCGAGTCCGAGCTGCGCCGCGCCGTCGAGCAGCGCCAGCTGCGCGTGCACTACCAGCCCAAGGTCGAAGCCGGCAGCGGCCGCGTCGTCGGCGTCGAGGCGCTCGCGCGCTGGGACCACCCGACGATGGGGGCGGTCGCACCGAGCCGCTTCATCCCGGTCGCCGAGGCGTCGGGCCTGATCGCGCCGCTCGGCCGCTGGGTGCTCGAGCAGGCCTGTCGCCAACAGGCCGCGTGGCGCGCTCAGGGCCTCGCGCCCGGCGTGATGTCGGTCAACCTTTCGCCGCGTCAGTTCGCCGACCCCGATCTCGTCGACGACGTGCGCGCGATCGTCACGGCCAGCGGCATCGCGGCGGCCGAGCTCGAGCTCGAGATCACCGAAAGCCTGCTGATGCAGGGCGACGGTGCGTGCGCCGCGCAGATCCACGCGCTCAAGCGCCTCGGCCTGCGCCTCGCGGTCGACGACTTTGGCACCGGCTATTCGTCGCTCGCGAGCCTGCGCCAGTTTCCGGTCGACACGCTGAAGATCGACCGCGCGTTCGTGCGCGGCCTCGAGGAGGGCGCCGAGGACCGTGCGATCACGCGCGCGATCGTCGCGATGGGCCATTCGCTGGGCCTGAAGGTCGTCGCCGAGGGCGTCGAGACCGACGGCCAGTACGCGATCCTGTGCGAGCAGGGCTGCGACGAGATCCAGGGCCATTACTTCGGCCGCGCGCTCGAGCCCGCGGCGCTGACCGGTCTGCTCGAGGCCCAGCCCCGCGCGCCGGCCGCACGCGCTGCCGGCGCTGCGGCCGCCGCCGCAGCCGGGGCGGCACGCGTCGCCGCGCTGCCCTGAGGCTTCAGCGTTCGCGGCCGAGCCAGGCCGCGAGCGCGCGCTCGGCCGCACCACGCAGCGCCTCGCGGCGCGCCGCGAGCCAGCCGAGCGCGAACGCGCGTCCCGGGTCGGCTGCGTGCGCGGCGATATAGGCCTGGGCCTGGCACGCGTCGTTGTACTGGCCGAGCAGATCGAGCAGCGGGCGCAGCGCGGGCAAGACGTGCCGGCGTTTCTTGGGCAGCAGCGGCGCGGCGAGCTCGAGGCCGTAGCGCAGGCGCTTGAGGCGCTTGCGCAGCGCGTGGCATTCGGCGTCGCCGAAGCTCGCGAAGCGCGCGGCCTCCTTGCGCAGCCGGCGCTCGAGCTTGGCGAGGCGCGCCTCGGCGAGCGCGGCACCGCCGCCGTCGGCCGCGCCCCCCGCCGGCGCCCCTTGCGCGAACGCGAGCAGCTCGAGCCACAGCAGGCCCACGCCCGGACGGCGCAACACGACGGCCGCGTCGGCGCCCGCGTCGGCCGCGGCCGACCCGTTCACGACGAGTTCGGGCGCGCCGGCCGCGCGCAGCGCGGGCAGCAGCTCGCCCTCGAGCACGTCGAGGTTGCGGCGCGCGCCGGTTGCCGCGAACAGGGTGCGCAGCGGCTGCTCCCAGCGCGCGGGCGCCTCGGGACAGCGATCGCCGAGCAGGCGCAGCGCGCTGCGCAGCCGGCGCAGGCCGACGCGCAGCTGGTGCAGGTGGGCGGCGGTGCCGAGGCCGGCCGTGAGCTCGGTCGCGTTGGGCAGGATCTGCGCGAGGCAGGCGCCGACCATCGCGCGCAGCGTCGCCTCGGCCGATGCGGTCTTCGCGAGCTGCGGTGGCGCGGCCTTGGTCGCGGCAACGCGCCCGACGTTGCGCGCGAGGCGCTGGCCGCGCTCGGCCTTGCTGCGCAGGTCGAGCCACAGGCCGTGGCGCAGCGTCCATTGCGCGGCGAGCACGAGCAGCGCGTCGAGCGGGCCGTCGAGCAGCTCGAACTCGATCTCGCGGATCGCCTCGCGCGCGTCGCCCGCGCGCAGCTCGCCGACGTCGAGCGCGAGCTCGACCGCGCCGCCGCCGCTGCGCACGCGCAGGTGGGTGCGCCACACGTCGGTCTCGTAGACCGGCACGAGCGCCGCGCCGTCGAGCACCGCGGCGAGCGCGGCGCCGGCCGGCGTGCCCGCGTGCAGGGCGAGGTCGAGCGCCGGCATGGCCGCGCCCGTGCCGCGCGGGCATTCATGCTCGAGCCGGGTCACCGGCCCGGCGCCGCGCGCCTTGAGCGTCTGCACCCATTGGTCGCCCTCGAGGCGCAGGCGCAGCGCGACACCCGCGTGGGCGAGGCGGTCGTCGACGGCGTCGAAATAGCAGGCGCGCAGGCGCGTGCGCTCGCCACGCGCAAGGCGGCGTTCGAGCGCGGGCAGGGTGGCCGCCTCGAACACGAATTTGAGCTCGGTCTCCATCGCGGCCATCGTAGCCGCAGGATGCATCGGGGTCGTGCTTTCGAAATATCCGGTGCTATATTGCGCCGGACCCTGACCCCGGAGGCTTTCGTCATGAAGTTCACCGCCCGCGCGCGCGCGGCCCTGCTCGCCGGCCTGCTGACGCTGGGCCTGGCGCCCGCCGCGCGAGCCGTCGATCTCACCGTGTCGGCCGCGGCGAGCCTCGCCGAGTCGTTCCGCGAGCTCGCGCCGGCCTTCGAGGCGCAACACCCGGGCACCCATGTGGTCCTGAACTTCGCGGCCAGCGACGCGCTGCTCGCGCAGATCCGGCAGGGCGCGCCGGTCGACGTGTTCGCGTCGGCCGACGAGGCGACGCTCGACAAGGCCCAGGCCGCGGGCCTGCTCGCCGCAGGCACGCGCCACGTGTTCTCGCACAACGCGCTCGTGCTGATCGTGCCGGGCGACGCCAGGCATGTGCCCAAGGGCCTCGCCGACCTGCGCGACCCGGCCTACGCGCGCGTCGCGCTCGGCGCGCCGGCCGGCGTGCCGGCCGGCCGCTATGCCCAGGGCGCGCTGCAGGGCGCCGGGCTGTGGGACGCGGTCGCGCCCAAGGCCGTGTTCGCGACGAATGTGCGTCAGGCGCTCGACTACGTCGTGCGCGGCGAGGTCGACGCGGGCTTCGTCTACGCGACCGACGCCCAGGCCTTCGCCGACAAGGTGCGCGTCGTGTTCGACGTCGCGACGCCGACGCCGATCGCCTACCCGCTAGCCGTCGTCGAGGGCAGCCGCGCGGCCGAGCTCGCGCGTGCGTTCGCCGACTTCGTGCGCTCGCCCGCGGGCCAGGCCGTGCTCGCGCGTCACGGCTTCCGCGCGCCCTGAGCGGGGGCCGACCTGCACATGGACGCGGCCTGGCCGGCGCTCGCCCTGTCGCTGAAGGTCGCGCTGTGGGCGAGCGCGATCGACCTCGTGCTCGGCGTCGCGCTCGGCTGCCTGCTCGCGCGCGCGCGTTTTCCGGGCCGCGAGCTGCTCGACGCGCTGCTGACCCTGCCGATGGTGCTGCCGCCGACCGTGCTCGGCTACTACCTGCTCGTGCTGCTCGGCCGGCGCGGCTGGCTCGGCACCTGGCTGCTCGCGCAGTTCGGCGTGAGCCTGATCTTCACCTGGCAGGGCGCGGTGATCGCGGCGAGCGTCGTGTCGCTGCCGCTCGTGCTGCGCTCGGCACGCGCGGCCTTCGAGGACGTGAACCCGCAGCTCGAGGCCGCGGCGCGCGTGCTCGGCCTGCCCGAATGGGCGGTGTTCCTGCGCGTGAGCCTGCCGCTCGCGTGGCGCGGCATCCTCGCCGGCCTGCTGCTCGCGTTCGCGCGCGGGCTCGGCGAGTTCGGCGCGACGCTGATGGTCGCGGGCAGCCTGCCCGGGCGCACGCAGACCCTGTCGATCGCGGTCTACGAGGCCGTGCAGGCCGGCCAGGACGATCTTGCCGCGGCGATGGTCGGCGTGATCTCGCTGACCTGCATCGTCGTGCTCGTCGCCGCGCGGCGGCTCGCGCCGCGCAGGATCCGATGAATTTCGACGTCGCCATCGCGAAGACGCTGACGACGCCCGGGCGCCGTTTCGAGCTCGACCTGCGCTTCGCGACCGACGCGCGCTGGACCGTCGTGCACGGTCCCTCGGGCGCCGGCAAGAGCCTGCTGCTGCAGGCCGTCGCGGGCCTCGTGCGGCCCGAGCGCGGCCGCATCGCGTTCGGCGGCGCGGTACTGTTCGACGCCGCGGCCGGCGTCGACGTTCCCGCACGCGCGCGCCGCTTCGGCTATGTGTTCCAGGACTACGCGCTGTTCCCGCAGCTCAACGTGCGCCAGAACATCGCGTTCGGCCTGCAGCGCGGCGCGTTCAACCCGCGGCGCGACGCCTGCCCGCCGGCCGTGCGGCACTGGCTCGCGGCCTTCGAGCTCGAGGCCGTCGCGGGCCAGCGCCCGCACCAGCTGTCGGGCGGCCAGCGCCAGCGCGTCGCGCTCGCGCGCGCGCTCGTGGGCGAGCCGGTCGCGCTGCTGCTCGACGAGCCGTTCGCGGCGCTCGACCCGGACCTGCGCGCGCGCATGCGCGACGAGCTGCAGGGCCTGCTCGAGCGTATCTCGCTGCCGATGTTGATGATCACGCACGACGCCGAGGACATCGCGCGCTTCGGCCAGGCACGGCTGCGCCTGGAGGGCGGGCGCCCCGTTGAGGCGCCCGCGGGCTGATCAGGCCTGGAGCGCTTCCTCGGCCTCGATCGCCGCGGGGTTGGCGAGTGCCTGGGCAAGCTTGGTGCGGTCGAGCTCGCCTTCCCAGGCCGACATCACGACGCAGGCGACGCCGTTGCCGACGATGTTGGTCAGCGCGCGGCATTCGCTCATGAACTTGTCGATGCCGAGGATCAGCACCATGCCCGTCACCGGCAGGCCCTGCACGACCGACAGCGTCGCCGCGAGCGTGATGAAGCCTGCGCCGGTTACGCCGCTCGCGCCCTTGGACGTGAGCATCGCGACGGCGAGGATGGTCATCTCCTGGCTGAAGCTCAGGTCGATGTTGAGCGCCTGGGCGATGAAGATCACCGCGAGCGTCATGTAGATGTTCGTGCCGTCGAGGTTGAACGAGTAGCCGGTCGGCACGACGAGGCCGACGACGGGCTTGGAGCAGCCCAGGCGCTCCATCTTGCGCATCAGGTGCGGCAGCGCGGCCTCGGACGAGCTCGTGCCGAGCACGATCAGCAGCTCTTCGCGGATGTAGCGCACGAAGCGCAGGATCGAGAAGCCGGACAGGCGCGCGATCACGCCGAGCACGACGATCACGAAGAAGATCGCGGTGCCGTAGAACGAGCCGATCAGCATCAGGAGCGGCTTGAGCGAGGCCAGGCCGTACTTGCCGATCGTGAACGCCATCGCGCCGAACGCGCCGATCGGCGCGACCTTGGTGATCAGGTTGACGACGTGGAAGAACACGCGGCCGATCTGGTCGACGAAGTCGACGACGATCTGCGCCTTCTCGCCGACATGCGACAGCGCCGCGCCGAACAGCAGGGCGACGAGCAGGATCTGCAGGATCTCGCCCTCGGCGAACGCGCTGACGATGGTGTTCGGCAGGATGTGCAGGAGGAAATCGACCGTGCTCGCGGATTGCGCGGCCGTCGCGAACTTGGCGACCTGCTTGGGGTCGAGCGTCGCCGGGTCGACGTTGAAGCCCGCGCCCGGCTGCAGCAGGTGACCGGCGATCAGGCCGAGGATCAGCGCGATCGTCGAGACGACCTCGAAGTAGAGGATCGCCTTGCCGCCGACGCGGCCGACCTTCTTCATGTCGCGCACGCCCGCGATGCCCGAGACCACCGTGCAGAAGATGATCGGGCCGATGATCATCTTGATCAGCTTGATGAAACCCGTGCCGAGCGGCTCCATCTTGACGCCGAGGCCGGGGTCGAACTGGCCGAGCAGCACGCCGATCACGATCGCGACCAGCACCTGCACGTAGAGGATTTTGTAGAACGGGGTTTTCATCTTGTCTCCATGGCCTGGCGGTCGGCCTCGTGGGACGAGACTTTATGGGGCCGGCGCGGGCCCGCCTATGCGGCTTCTACGACTGTTGTGCGGCGGCGCCGGACCTTGGGGCTTGCGTGGCTGTATGAAAATACAGTAAATTACATACAGTGCTTTGCGCCGAATCAGGAGACTGTATGCGCCCCGCTCTGACTCACCCCGTTGTTCCCACCGTTCCGTCCCGCTGCTTCGATCGCCTCGATCGTCTGAAGGACCCCCAGGTCTGGGTCTGCGCGATCGCCGCGTTCACGCTGCTGGGCCTGTCGACCGGCCTGCTCGGCGGCGAGCCGGCCCAGCCGCGGGCGCTGACGTCCGCGTCGGCCGCCCCAGTGATCACCGTGGCCTCGGCCGCGCCGAGCACCCCGGTCAAGCCTTGATCAGGCCTTGCTCGGGCCTTCTTCGCCCGGGCTTTTTTACTCAGGCCTTGAGCCCGAGCTTCTTCCAGCCGTCGATGCCGAGCTTGTCGAGCGTCGCGAGGTTGTTCTCGTAGATCGCGTCGGTGTCGGGCATGGACTCGACCGCGCGGTCGATGCTCGACTCGCGCAGCAGGTGCAGGGTCGGGTAGGGCGAGCGGTTGCTGTAGTTCGACATGTCGTCGACCTCAGTGCCCTCGAACTGATAGCGCGGGTGGAAGCTCGCGATCTGCAGCACGCCGTCGAGCTCGAGGTCCTCGACGAGCGCGTCTGCCGCGCCGAGGAAGTCGTTGAAGTCGAGGAAATCCTCGAGCACCTGCGGGTGGATCACGAGCGTGGTCTCGACCTCGTCGGGGTCGCTGCGGCGCAGCAGCAGCATCTCGGCCGCGAGCTCGCGCAGCAGGTCCTCGGGCGTCGTCGCGGCGCTCACGACATAGCGCAGGCGCTGGTTCACGTGCACGCTTTTCGCGAACGGGCACAGGTTCAGGCCGATCACGGCCTTCTCGAGCCAGGCGCGCGTGTCGGCCTCGACGGCCGCGGCGTCGAACGCGGCCGCGCTCATTGCGCGCCCCCGCGCGCGAGCCAGGCCTCGGCGAGGCGCACCCACATCGAGCCGCCCAGCGGGATCAGCTCGTCGTTGAAGTCGTAGCTCGGGTTGTGCAGCATGCAGGGCCCCAGGCCATGGCCGCCCTCGCGGTGCGCGCCGTCGCCGTTGCCGATCAGGAAATAGCAGCCGGGCTTCTCGAGCAGGAAGTAGCTGAAGTCCTCTGCGCCCATGGTCGGCTCGAACTCGACGACGTTGGCGGGCCCGACGAAGCCGCCGAGAAAGTCGCGCACGAACTCGCTCTCGGCCGGGTGGTTGATCGTCGGCGGGTAGTTGCGGTGGAACGCGAACTCGACCTCGAGGCCGAAGGTCGCGCCGACGCCGGCCGCGACCTCGCGCATGCGCTGCTCGATCAGGTCGAGCACCTCGAGCGTGAAGGTGCGCACCGTGCCCTCGAGCACGCAGCTCTCGGGGATCACGTTGGTCGCCTCGCCCGCGTGGATCATCGTCACCGAGATCACGCCCGCGTCGATCGGCCGCTTGTTGCGCGTGAGGATGGTCTGGAAGGCCTGGACCATCTGGCAGGCCGCGGGCACCGGGTCGACGCCGAGGTGCGGCATCGCGCCATGCGCCCCCTTGCCCTTGAGCGTGATCTTGAACTCGTTGCTCGACGCGAATGCGGGGCCGCTGCGCACCGCGAACTGGCCCGCGCGCAGGCCCGGCCAGTTGTGCGCGCCGAACATCGCCTCCATCGGGAAGCGCTCGAACAGGCCGTCCTTGATCATCTCGCGCGCGCCGCCGCCGCCTTCCTCGGCCGGCTGGAACACCAGGTAGACGGTGCCGTCGAAGTTGCGGTGCTGTGCGAAGTGCTTGGCCGCCGCGAGCAGCATCGCCGTATGGCCGTCGTGGCCGCAGGCGTGCATCTTGCCCGGGTGGCGGCTCGCGTGCGCGAAGTGGTTGTGCTCGGTCATCGGCAGCGCGTCGATGTCGGCGCGCAACCCGACCGCGCGACCGCTCGTGCCGTTCTTGACGATGCCGACGACGCCGGTCTTGCCGAGGCCGCGGTGCACCGGGATGCCCCAGTCGGTCAGGGCCCGCGCGATCAGGTCCGAGGTGCGCTGCTCCTCGAAGCACAGCTCGGGGTGGGCGTGGATGTCGCGGCGCAGCGCGCGGATCGCGGCGGCGTCGGCGAGGATGGCGTCGATCAACTTCATGGTGGCGGGCTCCCGGGGCGGTCGGCCCCCGAACCCGTCGAGTTTACCGAGCGCGCCCGCGGGACTTGGGGCTTGTGCAATAGTGCTGGCGATGAACGCCTCCGCCCCGATCCGTACCGTCAACGGCGCCTGCCCGCACGACTGCCCCGACACCTGCGCGATGCAGGTCAGCGTGCAGGACGGTCGCGTCGTCAAGATCCAGGGGCGCGCCGAGCACCCGAGCACCCATGGCGCGCTGTGCACCAAGGTCTCGCGCTACGCCGAGCGCACCTACCACCCCGAGCGCGTGCTGCGCCCGCTCAAGCGCGTGAGCGCCAAGACCGAGGCGCCGCGCTTCGAGCCCGTGAGCTGGGACGAGGCGCTGCGAGACATCGCCGCGCGCCTCGGCGCGATCGCCGCGCGCGACCCGCAGGCCGTGCTGCCCTACAGCTACGCGGGCACGATGGGCCAGCTGCAGGGCGAGGCGATGGCCGGGCGATTCTTCAACCGCCTCGGCGCCTCCAAGCTCGACCGCACGATCTGCGCGTCGGCCGGCGGCGCGGCGCTGACCGCGACCTATGGCCACAAGCTCGGCATGCACCTGCGCTTCTTCGCCGAGGCCAGGCTGATCCTGATCTGGGGCAGCAACTCGATCGCCTCGAACCTGCATTTCTGGACCTACGCGAACCAGGCCAGGCGCGCCGGCGCGAAGCTCGTCTGCATCGATCCGCGCCGCACCGAGACGGCCGACAAATGCCACGAGCACATCGCGCTGCTGCCGGGCACCGACGGCGCGCTCGCGCTCGGCCTGATGCACGAGCTGATCCGCAACGACTGGCTCGATGCTGATTACATAGAACGTTACGTTGACGGCTGGGACGAGCTGCGCGAGAAGGCCCTGGGCTGGCCGCCCGTGCGCGTCGCCGAGGTCTGCGGCATCACGGCCGAGCAGGTGTGCGGCCTTGCCCGCGACTACGCGACGCTCGCGCCGGCCGCGGTCCGCCTGAACTACGGCATGCAGCGCGTGCGCGGCGGCGGCAACGCGGTGCGCCTGATCGCCCTGCTGCCCTGCCTGACGGGCGCGTGGCGCCACCGCGCGGGCGGCCTGCTGCTGTCGAGCTCGGGCTGGTTCGCGCCGGTCAAGAACCCGCGGCTCGAGGCCCCGCAGCTGCGTCGCGGCGCGAGCCGCGTGGTCAACATGAGCACGATCGGCGACGACCTGCTGCGCGAGGCGGGCGCCGATTTCGGCCCGAGGATCGAGGCGCTGATCGTCTACAACAGCAACCCGGTCGCCGTCGCGCCCGAGTCGCCCAAGGTCGTGCGCGGCTTCCAGCGCGCCGACCTGTTCACGGTCGTGCTCGAGCATTTCATGACCGACACGGCCGACCTTGCCGACTACGTGCTGCCGGCGACCACCCAGCTCGAGCACCTCGACGTGCACACGAGCTACGGCCATACCGACGTGCTGATCAACGAGCCGGCGATCGCGCCGCAGGGCGAGGCGCGGCCGAACACGCAGATCTTCCGCGACCTCGCCGCGGCGATGGGCTTCACCGACCCCGAGTTCGCGGTCGACGACGCGGCGCTCGCGCGCGAGGCGTTCACGGCCGAGGTCGACTTCGACGCGCTGCAGGCGCAGGGCTGGCAGAGCCTCGCGCTGCCCGACGCGCCGTTCGCGGCCGGGGGGTTCCGCACGCCGAGCGGGCGCGCCGACGCGCGCGGTGCCGATTACCTGCCCAATTACGAGAGCGTCGCGAGCAGCCCCGAGCTTGCCGCGCGCTTCCCGCTCGCGATGATCTCGCCGCCCGCGCGCAACTTCCTGAACTCGAGCTTCGTCAACGTCAAGAGCCTGCGCGACATCGAGGGTGAACCGATCGTCGAGATCCACGCAGCCGACGCTGCCGCGCGCGGCCTCGCCGACGGCGCGGTCGTGCGCGTGTTCAACGAGCGCGGCAGCTATCTGTGCAGGGCGCGCGTGAGCGAGCGTGCACGGCCGGGCGTCGTCAATGGCCTCGGCGTGTGGTGGCGCAAGCTCGGCCTCGCGGGCAGCAACGTCAACGAGCTCACCCACCAGCGCCTGACCGACCTCGGCGCGGCGCCGAGCTTCTACGACTGCCTCGTCGAAGTCGAGCGCGCGCCCGCCTGACCGAAAACGTCCGACGCCTCGTTAACGGATTATTTCAGCGACTCGATCAGGTCGACGTACTGCTGCATCGCCGCGTCGCTGGCGAGGCCCCTGAGTTCAGCCCATGCGTCGTATTTGGCGCGCGCGACAAAGTCCGTCATGCCCGGGCGTGCGCCGTCGGCGTCGCCGCTGCTACCCTGCTTGTATAGCGCGTAGAGCTTGAGCAGGGTCGCGTTGTCGGGGCGCTCCGGCAGCTGCTTGGATTCGGCGACGGCGGTTTCGAACTGTTCTTTCAGACTCATGGGGGTTCTCGTTACCAACAGGCAATCGTAGCCTCAACCCGTCCACCCTTCGTTGAAACTGCCGGACACGGGTTGGCGGACCCGGCTGTCGCCGCCACCCCACGTCGTACGCCTTGAAACGCGCGTGGCGCGCTACGCTCGCGCTGCTTTGTGATCCCAATCAAGTCAATGATCGCCGTCGTCATCCCGTTTTTCCAGCGCCAGCCCGGGGTTTTGGCCCGCGCGCTGCGAAGCGTCGCCGCGCAGCAGGGCTGCGCGCTGCCGCTGCGGGTCGTCGTCGTCGACGACGCTTCGCCGGTGCGGGCGCGCGACGAGCTGGCCAGCGCGCCGCGCGGCCTCGAGATCCAGCTGATCGAGCAGGCCAACGCTGGCCCCGGCGGCGCGCGCAACACGGCGCTCGCCGCGCTCGGCGCCGACGTCGACTACGTCGCGTACCTCGATTCCGACGACGAATGGTCGGTCGATCACCTCGCCAACGCCTGCTGCGCGCTCGAGCGCGGCTTCGACGTGTATTTTGCGAACCACCTGCAGCTCGGCGCCGAAGTCGCCGCGTTCGAGCGCGGCGGGCGTCTCGACCTTGCCCGTCATCCGGCGCTCGAGGCCCCCGCCGGCCCGCTGCACGCGTTCGGCGGCGACATGGTCGAGCAGATCGTGTGCGGCAACGTGATCGGCACGTCGACCGTCGTCTACCGCCGCGCGGGCCGCGCCGGCCAGCGTTTTCGCACCGAGTACCGGCGTGCCGGCGAGGACTATCTTTTCTGGCTCGAGCTCGCGTCCGGCGGCGCGCGATTCGCGTTCTCGACCGCGATCGAGGCGCGCTACGGCCGCGGCGTCAACATCTTCGCGGGCGTCGAATGGGGCTCGCCGGCGTTTCTCGAGCGCACCGTCGACGAGTTGCGCTACCGCCGCACGACGCTCGCCGAGTTCGCCTGCAGCGCGGCCGCGGCCGCCGAGGCCCGCGCCGCGATCGAACGCCTGCGGCTCGCCCATGCGGGCGGGCTGCTGCACGTGCTGCGCCACGAGCCGGGCGCGGCGCCGCGCGCGCTCTGCCGCTACCTGCACGTCGATCCCCTGGGCCTGCTCAAGATGCCCTGGCTGCTGGTCCGCGCGGGGCTGTCCGGCGCGGCGTCGCCATGCTGAAGCTGGTCTTCGTCGACCCGAAATGCCCGAGCCCTTACGACGTCGAGGTGCTCGCGCAGCGCGGCCTCGGCGGCACCGAGGCGACCGTGGTGCGCGTGAGCCTGGCGCTGGCCGCGCACGCCGATGTCAGCGTCGTCCAGCACAACCGCGTCGAAGTGCACGAGCAGGGGCCGCGCCTGCGCTTCCTGCCCTGGGCCGCGCTCGGCGCCGAAAGCGCGCGGGCCGACCATGTCGTGTTCGTCCAGCGTGCCCAGGACCTCGCCGAGCTCAAACTCAAGGCGGGTGCGCAGTGCTGGATCTGGCTGCACAACTTCGCCGGCGAGGAGGTTCCGTTCTACTGGCGCGACCATTGGCTGCACCGGCTCGGCGTGATCTGCGTGTCGCGCACCCACGCGTTGCGCACGCGCGAATTCCTGCACGCGACGGCGGCGCGCCGCGTCGCCGAGCCCTGGGTGCTGCGCGGCGGCCTGAGCTTCGTGCACAACCCGCTGCAGCCGGGCCTGGCGCGCGACGCGACCCGCGTCGACCCTGACAAGCTGGTCTTCTTCAGCTCGCCCCACAAGGGGCTCGAGCAGGTCATCGAGCGCTTCGACAAGGTCTACCGCGCGCTGCCGTCGCTGCGGCTGTACGTCGCCGACCCCGGTTATTTCAGGCGCTTCGACACGGGCCTGCTCGCGCACCCTGGCATCGTCCGTCTCGGCACGCTGCCGCAGGCCGAGGTGATCGAGCATGTGCGCGAGGCGTTGTGCGTGTTCTACCCGCAGACCAAGCGGCCCGAGACCTTCGGCCTCGTCTATGCCGAGGCGAACGCGGTCGGCACGCCGGTGCTCGCGCACGATTTCGGCGCCGCGCGCGAGGTACTGCACCCCGACAACCCGCCGATCGACGTGCGCGACGACGCCGCCGTGCTCGCGCTGCTGCGCGAATGGCGCGGCGGCGGCCGCCCCCAGCTCGCCGCCGACCCGCGCTTCGCGCTCGGCCAGGTGGCCGCGCAATGGCTGCGGCTGTTCGAGAACCCGGCCGGCCAGTCCCGCGCCGCCTGGGAGATCTTCCCGCGCCGCAACCCGGTCGACCCGGATCGAGCGGGGACATTGCGCGGTCCCTAGAATCCGCGCCCATGCCCCAAACCCCAGCCATCTCGTTCCAGAACGTCTCCAAGACCTATCGCGGCGGGCAGGTCCGCGCGCTGGACGACGTGTCCTTCGACATCGAGCCCGGCGAGTTCTTCGGGCTGCTCGGCCCGAACGGCGCGGGCAAGACCAGCCTGATCAGCATTCTCGCGGGCCTGTCGCGCGCGAGCGGCGGCGCCGTCAAGGTGCTTGGCCACGACGTCGTCGACGACTACGCGGCCGCGCGCAAGGCGCTCGGCATCGTGCCGCAGGAACTCGTGTTCGACCCCTTCTTCAGCGTGCGCGAGACCCTGCGCATCCAGGCGGGTTACTTCGGCGTGCACGGCGTTGATGCCTGGATCGACGAGCTGCTCGAAAGCCTGGGCCTCGCCGACAAGGCCAACGCGAACATGCGCCAGCTCTCGGGCGGCATGAAGCGCCGGGTGCTCGTCGCCCAGGCGCTCGTGCACCGCCCGCCCGTGATCGTGCTCGACGAGCCGACCGCCGGCGTCGACGTCGAGCTGCGCCAGACCCTGTGGCAGTTCGTCGCGCGCCTGAACCGCGAGGGCCACGCGGTCCTGCTGACGACGCACTACCTCGAGGAGGCCGAGGCGCTGTGCGGCCGCATCGCGATGCTCAAGCTCGGCCGCATCGTCGCGCTCGACCGCACGAGCAGCCTGCTCGCAGGCACGGCGTCGACGATGCTGCGCTTCAAGACCGACCAGGCGCTGCCCGCGAGCCTCGCGGCCCAGGCGCGCGTGACGGGCCGCATCGCCCAGATCACCGCGCACGACGCTGCCGAGGTCGAGACCATCCTGGCCACGCTGCGCGCGGGCGGCTGCACGATCGAAGACCTCGAGATCGGCCGCGCCGACCTCGAGGATGTTTTCCTTGAAATCATGAATGGGGCCGCGCAATGACCGCGATCCGTCTCGAAGGTGCGCGCACCCTGTTCCGCAAGGAAGTCCTGCGTTTCTGGAAGGTCGCGTTCCAGACCATCGGCGCGCCGGTGCTGACCGCCGTGCTCTACCTGCTCGTGTTCGGCCACACGCTCGCGAACCACGTGAAGGTGTACGGCAGCGTCGACTACGTCGCGTTCCTGATCCCGGGCCTCGTGATGATGAGCGTGCTGCAGAACGCGTTCGCGAACAGCAGCTCGAGCCTGATCCAGAGCAAGATCACCGGCAACCTCGTGTTCCTGCTCGTCGCGCCGCTCTCGCACTGGGCCTGGTTCGTCGCCTATGTCGGCGCGGCTGTCGTGCGCGGCCTCGCCGTGGGCCTTGGCGTGCTGCTGGTGACGGTCTGGTTCGGGCCGCCGGGGCTCGAAGAGCCCTGGTGGATCCTCGTGTTCGCGGTGCTCGGCGCGGGCCTGATGGGCGCCCTGGGCCTGATCGCCGGCCTGTGGGCCGAGAAGTTCGACCAGATGGCCGCGTTCCAGAACTTCATCGTGATGCCGCTGACCTTCCTGTCGGGCGTGTTCTATTCGGTGCACTCGCTGCCGCCGCTGTGGCTCGCGGTCAGCCACGCGAACCCGTTCTTCTACATGATCGACGGCTTCCGCCACGGCTTCTTCGGCGTCAGCGACGTGTCCCCGTGGATCAGCGTCGCGATCGTCGGCGTCGCTTTCGCGGCGGTCTCGGCCGTCGCGCTCGAGCTGCTGCGCCGCGGCTACAAGATCCGCCATTGAGCACGGCTAGTAGAATCGCACTCACCATGGCCGACCCGACCCCCGCCGAAGTCCAGCAGTTCATCGCCTCCGGGCTCGACTGCGCCACCCTGCAGGTCGAGGGCGACGGCCGGCATTTCTTCGCCACCATCGTTTCGGCGGAGTTCGAAGGCCTGTCCCGCATCCGCCGCCACCAGCGCGTCTATGCGGCGCTCGGCGACCGCATGCGCGAGCAGATCCACGCGCTGTCGATGAAGACGCTGACCCCGGGCGAGCACGCCGCGCTCGACCACCACCATCCTTCCTGAACCACCCGCTGCTGCGGGTGGCCGGTCGGCGCCACTTCAGTCCCTGCGCCACCGGTCCCCGAGCGGCGCACGCGACATGACGACGACACCGATCACCCTGGCCCTCTCCAAGGGCCGCATCTTCGAAGAGACGCTGCCGCTGCTGCGTGCGGCCGGCATCGAGGTGCTCGAAGACCCCGAGACCTCGCGCAAGCTGATCCTCGCGACCAACCGGCCCGAGGTCCGCGTCGTGCTCGTGCGCGCGAGCGACGTGCCGACCTACGTCCAGCAGGGCGGCGCCGACCTCGGCGTGGCCGGCCGCGACGTGCTGGTCGAGCACGGCGTCGAGGGCCTGTACCTGCCGCTCGACCTGAACATCGCGCGCTGCCGCATGAGCGTCGCGACGCGCGAGGACTTCGACTACGCGGCCGCCGTGCGCCAGGGCTCGCGCATCCGCGTCGCGACCAAGTACACGCAGATCGCGCGCCAGCATTTCGCCGACAAGGGCGTGCACGTCGACCTGATCAAGCTCTACGGCTCGATGGAGCTCGCGCCGCTGACCGGGCTCGCCGACGCGATCGTCGACCTCGTCTCGACCGGCGGCACGCTGCGCGCGAACAAGCTCGTCGAGGTCGAGCGCATCATGGACATCTCGTCGCGCCTCGTCGTCAACCAGGCCGCCTTGAAGCTCAAGCGCGCGCCGCTGCGCGCGTTGATCGACGCGTTCGCAAAGGCCGTGGCATGAGCGGCGCCGTGACGATCCGCCAGCTGTCGACGGCCGACGCCGACTTCGACGCGCGCCTCGCGGCCGCGCTGCAATGGTCGGCCGAGACCGACGCCGCGATCGAGACGCGCGTCGCCGCGATCCTCGCCGACGTGCGCGCGCGCGGCGACGCGGCCGTGCTCGAGTACACGGCGCGCTTCGACCAGCTCGAGGCCGCGAGCCTCGGCGCGCTCGAGCTCGGCGCGGCCGAGCTGCGCGCCGCGCTCGACACGATCACGCCCGCGCAGCGCCGCGCGCTCGAGGCCGCGGCGGCGCGCGTGCGCAGCTACCACGAGCGCCAGCGCGAGGCCTGCTGCCTGAGCTGGAGCTACCGCGACGCGGACGGCACGCTCCTGGGCCAGAAGGTCACGCCGCTCGACCGCGTCGGCATCTACGTGCCCGGCGGCAAGGCCGCCTACCCGAGCAGCGTGCTGATGAACGCCATTCCGGCCCAGGTCGCCGGCGTGCCCGAGATCGTCATGGTCGTGCCGACGCCGCGCGGCGAGCGCAACCCGCTCGTGCTCGCGGCCGCCCAGGTGGCCGGCGTCACGCGCGCGTTCACGATCGGCGGCGCCCAGGCCGTCGCCGCGCTCGCCTGGGGTACGGCGACGGTGCCGCGCGTCGACAAGATCACCGGCCCCGGCAACGCCTACGTCGCGAGCGCGAAGAAACACGTGTTCGGCCAGGTCGGCATCGACATGATCGCGGGCCCGAGCGAGATCCTCGTGCTCGCCGACGGCACGACGCCGGCCGACTGGGTCGCGATGGACCTGTTCAGCCAGGCCGAGCACGACGAGCTCGCGCAAAGCATCCTGCTGTGCCCCGACGCTAACTACATCGCGCAGGTGCACGCGAGCATCGAGCGCCTGCTGCCCGGCATGCCGCGCCGCGACGTGATCCGCGCGTCGCTCGAAGGCCGCGGCGCGCTGATCCACACGCGCTCGATGGCCGAGGCCTGCGAGATCTCGAACCGCATCGCGCCCGAGCACCTCGAGGTCTCGAGCCGCGACCCGCACGCCTGGGAGCCGCTGCTGCGCCACGCGGGCGCGATCTTCCTGGGCGCCTACACGAGCGAGTCGCTCGGCGACTACTGCGCGGGCCCCAACCATGTGCTGCCGACCTCGGGCACCGCGCGCTTCTCGTCGCCGCTCGGCGTCTACGACTTCGTCAAGCGCTCGAGCCTGATCGAGGTCAGCGAGGCCGGCGCCCAGGTGCTCGGCCCGATCGCGGCCGAACTCGCCTACGGCGAGGGCCTGCAGGGCCACGCGCAGGCGGCCGAGCTGCGGCTCAAGCACTAGGGCGGGGATCGGTGGCTTGACACGAAGTTCGTGGAACACGAGAATCGTGCAACACGAACTTCGTGTTCGCATTCGTTGAGAGAGCGCCGATGAAGAACGTCACCGTGACCATGGAAGACGCCGTCGCCGACTGGGCGCGGATGGAGGCGGCGCGCCTGAACACCAGCGTGTCGCGCCTCGTCGGCGAACTGCTCGCCGAGAAGATGCGCCACGACGACGCCTACGAACGTGCGATGCGCGAGGCGCTCGAGTTCAAGAGCTGGGGGCAGAGCTCCGAAGGTCCCTATCCGACGCGCGAAGAGATCTACGACCGGGGGCGCCGATGAGCAAGCCGCTGGTCCACGTCGATACGAACGTCCTGCTCTACTGCTTCGACACGCGGGACCCGCACAAGCGTGCGCAGGCTCAGGCCTGGATCGGGGCTTGCTGGGCGCGCCGCTGCGGCCGCCTCAGCGTCCAGGTGCTCAACGAGTTCTACAGCAACGCGCGCAAGAAATTCGCCACGGCGATCTCGGCCGGCGACGCGCGCGCCGAGGTGCGCCGCTACCAGCATTGGAAGCCCTGGCAGATCGACCACGCGACGGTCGAGACGGCCTGGGCGATCGAGAGCCGCTGCGGCCTCAGCTACTGGGACGCGCTGATCGTCGCCGCGGCCCAGCACCAGGGCTGTCGCTACCTGCTCTCCGAAGACCTGCAGCATGGCCTGCAGATCGACGGCGTGCAGATCCTCGACCCCTTCAAGACCGGACCGGAGCTGCTCGATGAACGCGAACCCGCCTGAGCTCGGCGCCCGCCTGCAGCGCTTCCTGCGCGCCGACGTCCAGGGCATGCACGCCTACGCGGTGCAGGACAGCCGCGGCCTCGTCAAGCTCGACGCGATGGAGAACCCCTACGGGCTGCCCGCGGCGCTGCGCGCGGCGCTCGGCGCGCGCCTCGCCGACGCAGCGCTGAACCGCTACCCGGCGCAGCGCGCCGAAGACCTGCGCCAGGCGCTGCGTCGCTACGCCGCGCTGCCGGACGGCTGCGAGCTGATGCTCGGCAACGGCTCGGACGAGCTGATCAGCCTGCTGACCCTGGCCGCCGACCTGCCCGGCAACCAGGTGCTCGCGCCGCTGCCCGGCTTCGTCATGTACGAGATGAGCGCGAAGCTCCAGGGCCTGGGCTTCGTCGGCGTGCCGCTGACGCCCGACTTCGAGCTCGACGGCGCGGCGATGCTCGCGGCCGTGCGCGAGCACCAGCCCGCGCTGGTCTGGCTCGCCTACCCGAACAACCCGACCGCCAACCTCTGGGACGACGCGACGCTCGACGCGATCATCGAGGCGGCGCCCGGGCTCGTCGTGATGGACGAGGCCTACCAGCCCTTCGCCGCGCGCGACTCGATGGCGCGGCTCGAGCGCCACGCGCATGTGCTCGTCATGCGCACGCTGAGCAAGTTCGGCCTCGCCGGCGTGCGCGTCGGCTACCTGATGGGCCGCAAGGCCGTGATCGACGAGATCGACAAGCTGCGCCCGCCCTACAACATCAGCGTGCTCAACGCCGAGGCCGCGCTGTTCGCGCTCGAGCATGCCGACGAATACGCCGACCAGGCCCAGCGCATCCGCGCCGAGCGCGCGTCGCTGTGCGCCGGGCTCGCCGCGCTGCCGGGCCTGCGCGTGTTCCCGAGCGAGGCCAATATGATTCTCGTGCGCGTGCCCTTTGCTGCGCGCGCGTTCGCCGGCATGAAGGCGCGCGGCGTGCTGGTCAAGAACGTCTCCGGCCTGCACCCGCTGCTCGCCAACTGCCTGCGCCTGACCGTCGGCACGCCCGAGGAGAACCGCGCCATGTTGAACGCCCTGAAGGAATCGCTGTGATGAGCGCCGATCGCATCGCGGAAGTCACCCGCAACACCAAAGAGACGCAGATCCGCGTGCGCGTCAACCTCGACGGCACGGGCCAGGCCAGGCTCGCCACTGGCATCGGCTTCTTCGACCATATGCTCGACCAGATCGCGCGCCACGGCCTGATCGACCTCGAGATCGAGGCGCAGGGCGACCTCCACATCGACGGCCACCACACGGTCGAGGACGTCGGCATCACGCTCGGCATGGCCGTGGCCCAGGCCATTGGCGACAAGAAGGGCATCACGCGCTACGGCCACGCCTACGTGCCGCTCGACGAGGCGCTGTCGCGCGTCGTCGTCGACTTCTCGGGCCGCCCGGGCCTCGAGATGGACGTGAAGTTCACGGCCGGCAGCGTCGGCGCGTTCGATACCCAGCTGACCTACGAGTTCTTCCAGGGCTTCGTGAACCACGCGCTCGTTACGCTGCACATCGACAACCTCAAGGGCCACAACGCGCACCACCAGGCCGAGACCATGTTCAAGGCCTTCGGCCGCGCGCTGCGCATGGCCGCGACGCGCGACCCGCGCTCGGCCGGCGTGATCCCGTCGACCAAGGGTTCGCTGTGACGCAAAGAAGGGTCGCCGTCGTCGACTACGGCATGGGCAATCTGCGCTCGGTCTTCCAGGCCGTGCGCCACGCCGCCGCCGACAGCGCCGACGTGCAGGTCGAGATCACCTCGGACCCCGAGGTCGTGCGCGCGGCCGAGCGCATCGTGCTGCCGGGGCAGGGCGCGATGCGCGACTGCATGCGCGAGCTCGACGCGACCGGCCTGCGCGAGGCCGTGCTCGAGGCCGCCGCGAACAAACCGCTGATGGGCGTGTGCGTCGGCATGCAGATGCTGCTCGAGCATTCGGAGGAGCAGGACACGCCGGGCCTCGGCCTGATCCCGGGCCGGGTGCGGCGCTTCCGCCTCGAGGGCCAGCGCCAGCCCGACGGCAGCCGTTACAAGGTCCCGCACATGGGTTGGAACGCCGTGCACCAGGGCTTCGCGCACCCGGTCTGGGGCGAGGTCCCCGACGGCGCGCACTTCTACTTCGTCCACAGCTTTTATGCCGCGCCGTCGGACCAGCGCCACAGCGCGGGCACGAGCGACTACGGCCTGCGCTTTACCTGCGCGGTGGCCCGGGATAATATTTTTGCCACCCAGTTCCACCCCGAGAAAAGCGCCGTGCGAGGGCTCGCCCTGTACCGCAACTTCCTGCACTGGAAGCCATGAGGACCGACCACACCGTCCCCACGCCTTTCTCATTGGTTTCTCCTCCGCTTCACTTCCTCCTCCCTGCACCTCGGCCATGCTGCTGATTCCCGCCATCGACCTCAAGGACGGACGCTGCGTGCGTCTCAAACAAGGCGACATGAACGACTCGACGACGTTCAGCGAAGACCCCGCCGCGATGGCGCGGCGCTGGCTCGACGCGGGCGCGCGGCGCCTGCATCTCGTCGACCTGAACGGCGCGTTCGCGGGCAAGCCCGTCAACGAGACCGCGATCAAGGCCATCATCCGCGCGGTCGGCGACCAGATCCCGGTCCAGCTCGGCGGCGGCATCCGCGACCTCGACACCATCGAGCGCTACCTCGACGACGGCCTGTCCTACGTGATCATCGGCACGGCCGCGGTCAAGAACCCGGGCTTCCTCAAGGACGCGTGCAGCGCGTTCGGCGGCCACGTGATCGTCGGCCTCGACGCGAAGGACGGCAAGGTCGCGACCGACGGCTGGAGCAAGCTCACGGGCCACGAGGTCGTCGACCTCGCGCGCAAGTTCGAGGACTACGGCGTCGAGGGCGTGATCTACACCGACATCGGCCGCGACGGCATGCTCACGGGCATCAATATCGACGCGACGGTCAAGCTCGCGCAGGCGCTGACGATCCCGGTGATCGCGTCGGGCGGCCTGTCGAACATGGCCGACATCGACGCGCTGTGCGCGGTCCAGGGCGAGGGCGTCGAGGGCGTGATCTGCGGCCGCGCAATCTACACCGGCGACCTCGACTTCGTCGCCGCGCAGAAGCGCGCCGACGAGCTGGGCGGCCAGCCCTGATCCCGATGCTCGCGAAACGCATCATCCCCTGCCTCGACGTCACGGGCGGGCGCGTCGTCAAGGGCGTCAACTTCGAGACCCTGCGCGACGCGGGCGACCCGGTCGAGATCGCGGCGCGCTACAACGAGCAGGGCGCCGACGAGCTGACCTTTCTCGACATCACGGCGACGAGCGACGACCGCGACCTGATCCTGCCGATCATCGAGGCGGTCGCGAGCCAGGTCTTCATCCCGCTGACGGTCGGCGGCGGCGTGCGCGCGGTCGCCGACGTGCGGCGCCTGCTCAACGCGGGCGCCGACAAGGTCAGCTTCAACTCGGCCGCGGTCGCGCGGCCCGAGCTGATCCGCGAATGTTCCGACCGCTACGGCGCGCAGTGCATCGTCGTCGCGATCGACGCGAAGCGCCGCGCCGACGGCACGGGCTGGGACGTCTACACCCATGGCGGGCGCAAGAACGTCGGCTTCGACGCGGTCGAATGGGCGCGCCGGATGGCCGAGTACGGCGCCGGCGAGATCCTGCTCACGAGCATGGACCGCGACGGCACGAAGAGCGGCTTCGACCTCGAGCTCACGCGTGCCGTGGCCGACGCGGTCGACGTGCCGCTGATCGCCTCGGGCGGGGTCGGCACCCTCGCCGACCTCGCCGACGGCGTGCAGGTCGGCGGCGCCGACGCGGTGCTCGCGGCGAGCATCTTCCACTACGGCGAGCACACGGTCGGCGAGGCCAAGGCGCTGATGGCCGCGCGCGGCATTCCCGTGCGCCAGTAAGCCACGGTGGCCGACGTACGCATCATCGGCGGGCGCTGGAAGCGCTCCAAGCTGCCCGTCGCCGACAGGCCCGGCCTGCGGCCGACGCCCGACCGCGTGCGCGAGACCCTGTTCAACTGGCTCGGCCAGGACCTGACGGGCTGGCGCGTGCTCGACGCGTTCGCGGGCAGCGGCGCGCTCGGCTTCGAGGCCGGCTCGCGCGGCGCGGCCGAGGTCCAGCTCGTCGAGCGCGACGCCCAGCTCGCCAAGCAGCTCGCGCAGAACAAGGCGCGCCTGCAGGCCGACGCGCTGCGCGTCGACTGCGCCGACGCGCTCGCCTGGATGGTGCGCTGCGCGCCGGCGCGCTTCGAGCTCGTGCTGCTCGACCCGCCGTTCGGCGCAGATCTATTCGACGCGGCGCTCGCGGCGGCCCTGCCGCTGGTCGTGCCGGAGGGCTTCGTCTACCTCGAGGCCGACCGTGAGATCACGCCGCCCGCCGGGCTCGAAGCCTGGCGCGCCGGCCGCGCCGGGGCCGTGCACTACGCCTTGTGGCGCCGCGCGGGATAATCGCGGCCATGAGCAACGGCGCCCCGATCGCGATCTACCCCGGCACCTTCGACCCGATGACGCTCGGCCACGAGGACCTCGTGCGCCGCGGCGCGGGCCTGTTCGGCCGCCTCGTCGTCGCCGTCGCGGCCGGCCACCACAAGCGCACGATGTTCACGCTCGCCGAGCGCCTCGACATGGCGCGCGCGCTGTTCGCCGAGCTGCCCAATGTCGAGGTCATCGCGTTCGAGGGCCTGCTGCGCGACTTCGTCGTCGCCCACGGCGCGAAGGTCATCGTGCGCGGCCTGCGCGCCGTGAGCGACTTCGAGTACGAGTTCCAGATGGCCGGCATGAACCGCAAGCTCATGCCCGAGGTCGAGACCCTGTTCCTGACGCCGTCGGACCAGCTCCAGTTCATCTCGAGCACCTTCGTGCGCGAGATCGCGACGCTCGGCGGCGACGTGTCGCAGTTCGTCTCGCCGCTCGTGCTCGCGCGCCTCGGCGAACGCCTCGCGCGCAAGGGAGACTGATCGTGGCTTTGATGATCACCGACGAGTGCATCAACTGCGACGTCTGCGAGCCCGAGTGCCCGAACGCGGCGATCTCGATGGGGCCCGAGTACTACCAAATCGACCCGCACAAGTGCACCGAATGCGTCGGCCATTTCGACGAGCCGCAATGCGTGGCGCTGTGCCCGGTCGCCTGCATCCCGGTCAACCCGGCCGCGGTCGAGACCCGCGAGGCGCTGATGGCCAAGTACCTGCGCCTGACCGGCGCCGCGCCGGCCGAAGCCGCTACGCCCGATAAGGCAGCGCCACCCGCAGCGTGAGACCCGGCGCGCCGGTGTCGACGACGCCGACCTCGCCGCCGAGGCGCCGCGCCATGGTCTCGACGATGTGCAGCCCGAGGCCCGAGCCGCCGCTGCCGCGACGCGTCGTGTAATGGGCCTCGAACATGCGCGCGCGCACCTCGGGTGCGACGCCGCGGCCGTTGTCGGCGAACATGATCACGACCTGCTCGCCCTCGCGCCGCAGCTCGAGCTCGATGTGCCGCTCGTGCGTCGCGGGCAGGCCCTCGAACGCGTGGGCGAGCGCGTTCATGATCAGGTTCGAGACGATCTGCGCGAGCATGCCGGGCACGGTGCGCAGGTGCAGCTCGTCGGGCGCCGCGATCTCGACCGTGACGCGGCCGCTGCGCAGCACCGGCTGGTGCACGCGCACGATGCCGCGCACGTAGTCGACGAGGTCGATCGCCATCTCGGCCTCGCTCGCCTGGTCGGCCGCGACGGCCTTGAGGCTGCCGATCAGGTCGGCCGCGCGGCCGAGGTTGGAGGCGATCAGGCTGCTCGCGCTGACGATCTGGGCGGCGAGCGCGCGCAGCTCGGCACGGCTCACGCGCTCGGCCTCGACCTTGTTCCTGAGCTGCGCGGCGAAGTCCTCGGCCGCCGACGCGGCCGTCACGGCGATGCCGATCGGCGTGTTGATGTCGTGCGCGAGCCCGGGCACGAGCGCGCCGAGGATCGCGTATTTCTCCTGCTCGACGAGCTTGGCCCTGGCGGCGGCGAGCGCGGCGCGACAGTCGGGGTCCGCGCCGGTGCCGGGCTCAGACATCGGGGAAGCGCGCGTAGATCGCGCTGACCGCGTCGAGGTTGTCGAACAGGTTCTGCACGAGGCCCGGGTCGAACTGCTTGCCCGACTGCTCGCGCACGTAGTCGAGCGCGGCCTCGAAGCTCCACGGCTCCTTGTAGCAGCGCCGGCTCACGAGCGCGTCGAGCGCGTCGGCGAGCGCGACGATGCGCCCGGCGATATGGATCTGCGTGCCGGCGAGCGCACGCGGGTAGCCGTTGCCGTCCCAGCGCTCGTGGTGCTCGTGGGCGATGATCGCGGCGAGCTGGAGGATGCGCTTGTCGGACTTGCTGAGCAGCTCGAAGCCGACGCGCGCGTGCGTCTTCATGACGGTCCATTCCTCGTCGTCGAGGCGGCCGGGCTTGTTGAGCACGCGGTCGGGGATCGCGATCTTGCCGACGTCGTGCAGCGGCGCGGCCTGGCGCATGAACTCGACGTCCTCGGCGCGCAGGCCGGCCTGCTCGGCCATCAGCGCGGCGAGCTCGCCGACGCGGCGCACATGCGCGCCGGTCTCCTTGGAGCGGCGCTCGACGGCCTCGCCGATGATGTAGACGGTCGAGCGCTGGGTGTCCTGGATCTCTTCGCGCAACAGCAGGGTCTCGTAGGTGATCGCGACGTTCGCGCAGAAGATCTCGAGCAGCTCGCGCGCGCCGCGGTCGACCGGCTCGGAGAAGGCCATGTAGAGCAGGCTCTCGCTGCCGCTGCTCGTGCGGTAGTAGCCGACGAAGCGGCGCTCGTCGAAGATGTTCTCCTGCGCGTCGATCGCGTCGTCGAGCGCGAGCTTGACCTCGAGCGGCAGCTGCGCGAGGCCCTCGTCGACGAGCAGTGCCGAGTACTCGCTCGTTGCCGCGAGCACCTTGAGCTTGCCTTCGACGTTGGACGCCGCGTAGGCCGACACGCGGCTCGCGCACAGGCCCTGCGCATCGATGCCGAGCAACTGCGCGACCTGCTCGAGCACGGCCGACGCGAAGGTCCGCAGGTTGCGCGAGTCGTAGATGCGCGTGATCGCGTCGATCGAGCGGCGCAGCGCCTGGCGCGACTGCTCGATGATCATGATGTCGCGGTACGAGCGCAGCGCCGAGTAGAAGACCGTCGTGAGCTTGCGCTTGGTGAGCTCGGTCTTCTCCTTGTAATCGTTGATGTCGTAGGTCTTGATTACATGCTCTTCGGGCGCCTGGCCCGGCTGGCCGGTGCGCAGCACGATGCGCACATGGGTGTTGCCGAGCTCCTCGCGGATCGCGCGCGCGAGGTCGAGGCCCGCGTGCTCGGTCTCCATCACGACGTCGAGCAGGATCACGGCGACGTCCTTGCGCGTCTTCAGGAGCTCGTACGCTTCGGCGCCGCTGTGTGCGTCGAGGAACAGCAGGCGCCGTCCGTTGAACTCGAAGTCCGACATCACGAGCTGCGTGACCTGGTGCACCGCCGGATCGTCGTCGACGATCAGGACGATCCAGGGCTCAAGCGTCTTGACCGGCACGGCCGGCAGGCCGTTGTCGCTGACGTCGTCCTCGAAGATCAGGTCGCTCATCGCAGGATCCCGCTGAAATTCGTCGTTAGGCCATTATGAGCAGCAGTCAAGCTGCTCCAAAGTGATTCGTACGCATGGCGCACGGGTTTTGCTCGTCCGGGTCGCTGCGGGTGTGGCACGACGCCGGCGCCGGCCGGGCGGGGCACGGCCTGCGCCGGCGCACGGCTCAGTGCGAGGTCGCCGACCCCGCTGGACGCGGCCAGTACGGCCGCAGCGGGCGGACGCGGTGTGCGACGACCTGGCGTGGCTCGTCCGACGTGCCCGGCGCGGGTGCTGCGGCCGCGCCGGCGCTCGCGCGCAGCGCCGCGTCGGCCGCTTCGCGCTCGCGCGCGAACTGCGCGGCCAGGCGCGCGCTGCGGCTCGCACGTTCGCGCGCGGCGGCCTGGTCGGCATCGCTCGGCACGTCGTAGGCGACGCTGCTGGCCGCGCGATCGGTGTCCGGGCAGGGCGAGCCGCGCAGGTCGCGGCCCTCGGGGCCGCAGCGGTAGACCTTGGCCTCGAGCCGCTCGGTGTCGGCCGCCGCGGCGGCGGCGAGACACAGGAGCAGCAGGGCCAGCAGGGGCTTCATGGCGGCGAGGCTTGAGGCGGTGGTTCCGATGATGCGCCTGGCGCCGCCGTTACGCCAGTCTAGGAAGTCTTGTCTTCGCCCGGCGCCGCCGGTGTTGCGCCGTTCGGCGCAGGCTGGTTGCCCGTCGCCGCGGGCCGCGGCGGCTTGGGGCGCGGCGGCTTCGCGTGGAGCTTGGTCAGCGCGCGCTCGGGCTGGCCGGCGAGCATCAGGTCGACGGCGTCCAGCGACTTGGCGATGCAGTCGTCGATGGTCTGGCGATCGGCGATCGGCGGGCGGCGCAGCACGTAGTTCGCGACCTCGGCCTTGATGCCCGGATGGCCGATGCCGAGGCGCAGGCGCCAGAAGTTGGCCGAGCCGAGCTGGGCCTGGATGTCCTTGAGGCCGTTGTGTCCGCCGTTGCCGCCGCCCTGCTTGAACTTGAGCTCGCCGGGCTCGAGATCGAGCTCGTCGTGGGCGACCATGATCTCCTCGGGCGCGATCTTGAAGAAGCGCGCAAGCGCCGCGACCGACTTGCCCGACACGTTCATATAGGTCATCGGCTCGAGCAGCCAGACCGGCCCGGCCGCGCCGGGCGCGTTGTTCACGCGCGCGACGAGGCCCGCGTAGGCGCGGTCGGGCAGCAGGCTCGCGCCGAGCCGGCGCGCGAGCGCGTCGATCCACCAGAAGCCGGCGTTGTGGCGCGTGTGTTCGTATTCCGGGCCTGGATTGCCGAGGCCGACGAAGAGTCTGATCATCGCGCGATTATCCGGGGCCGGCGCCTACTGGGCCGCGGGCGCGCGCCGGCGCCTCGTTGCTCGTGATCGGCGAGGCGCTCAATCACAAGACGCCGGAGGCCACGGCGATCTACGATGGCTTCGAGGTCCGCGGGCTACTGGACTTCGGCCGCGAGCGCGACATGGTGGACCTAAGCAAGGTCGTACTGACCCACCACACGCTGAAGAACACCGGCATCAGTCGAGCGTAGTCGAGCTGTGGCGGGGGAAACTTGCCAAGGTGGTAGTGAACAGCGCTGCTCGTGTCGAGAGCCATTTTTGCTTTGCCGCCACCTTCAACGGCTTTCGATGTTCATGGATTTTTAAATTTCATCAACAAGTGGCCTGGGCGTTCATGGATTGAAGTCAAAGGTTCTCGTTGTTGATGTATTCAGATCCATGAATGACAAACAAAAAGGCCCTCCGAAGAGGGCCTAAAAGCGAAGGGCCCTCTCGACGAGGGCCCTTGCGTTTTCTTGTCTGGTCGGGGTGAGAGGATTCGAACCTCCGGCCTCTACGTCCCGAACGAGCCCTTAACGCCCACAGACCTGCTCCGGTTGTGGGGACCCCCATGATAAATCAATCACTTGCGTTTCTTTGCGCTCCGTTGCGCGCATCTGCACGCACCGGCAAGACATCTTGATTTGCCACTAAATTGCCACCAGGCGCGGCTCTACGTTGCCCGTGGAAAGACACCGGTTTTGCTCGCCTTCGTGCGCTTGCACGCGCGGATAAAACCCGGTGAATACACGTTGGACCTGAACTTTTCGAGTCCGACATGAGCGCTTCAAACGCCTTCAAACCGATGTCCAAGAAGGACCTGACCGACGTACTGGGTGTGTCCCTCCGCACCATCGAGAACTGGGTCAACGACGGCACGTTGCCCCCTCCGTCCAAGCTGGGCAACCGGGTCTACTGGCATCCCAACACCTTTTACGCATGGCTGGACTTTCGCCTGTCCGCCGATGCCGTGACTACGAGCGCGCCGCGGGACGTCGCATTCCAGCCAGAACCCAAGAGGTC
>Ga0213872_10000032_pt1 | contig 138939 bp, 123 predicted proteins | sample VelepicomBERX_R2_FD_160071 | JGI IMG/M metagenome (GOLD analysis project Ga0213872, IMG submission 160071) | Rhizosphere microbial communities from Vellozia epidendroides in rupestrian grasslands, the National Park of Serra do Cipo, Brazil - RX_R2 | ecosystem: Host-associated > Plants > Roots...
TCCCATTCAACCCTCGGAAATTTGCAAGGAATTGCCCCTATTTTAGCGAAACCTTGCAAATCCAAGGGGAGGTTTTTTCTCGTTTCGCCTTTAGGTTCAGGCTCCGTTCAATTATTCAGACCGGACTCCGTAGCGTACGGCAGCACGTCCTTGGCGCCCTTCTCGGCATCCAGTACCCGCACCAGATCGTCGCCACCCGGCGCGGCAGCCGTCAGATGCGCTTCACGCTGCTTGGCGCGCGCCGTACGAGCCAGCAGCGAGCCTGGGGCAGTGGCTCAAACTCCTCGTGCACCGACATCACCGGCACCTTAGAGTATCGCTTGGTAAATCAAAGAGTTGTTACAAATTGCGCATTTTTCTTTGAAATATTGTTTTAAAATTAAGTTTTCATTCATCGGAACACTGGAAAGGTAAAACATAATGAAGAGAATATTGGTGGGTTTAGCCGTAATCGGCACGCTGCAAGGTTGTTCGACCATCGGTGTTGACCAGATGACGATCGGTGACGGCATGGTCACGAGTGCTCGCGGCGGCTACGCCTTCGATGAAACCCCGATGAAGGAAATCAAGCAGCGCGACTCATTGGTCGTCATTACCCATCTGAAGTGGGAACCACTGGCGTCCGATGCGGGCTACCATGCGGTGAACTGGACCTGGTACGCCGACGGCAAGGTGGTCGCAGTCCGTAAGAAGGATGTGAAATTCACGACCAGCCCGTTCCGCTTGTTCTGGAGAATTCCAGCGGCCGATTTTGACCCGGGTCACTACCGGGTCGAGGTCGCCATCGACAATAAGGTGGTCGATACGCACGAATATGATGTCGTGAAATGAAAATACAATCAGTCACGGTCCTGTCAGCTGCCTATGGGCTGCTTATGCCCGCCTTTTGAATGGCTGTCGGCTGGAGTCGGCCAGCTGCTGACGTTCACGAATGGCTCATCGACATGAACAATAAAGCACAATATTTAAATTGGCGCATTTTCGCGCATATACAGACTCGGCTGAAGTTGATAGATTAGACGCACCTATCGGTAGATTTGCCTCCGGCCCTGCGACCTACCACGCCACTGAGAGGTGCACCATGAACTTGGGTAAATCGTACACAATATTTGAATTTATGTTCTGGTCGAGGCGCTTATTCTATATCGCCCTCGTCTGCAGCTCGCTGCCCGTTATCCTTTATCAATTGCTCGGGCTCCGATGGCTGTCGATCCCGGTTGCGGTTGTGGTGCTTCTCGGCACGGCCACATCATTCATCGTAGGTTTCCGGAACGTGCAGACCTACGGCAGGGCCGTGGAGGCTCAGCAGATCTGGACTGATATCCTGAGTAGCAGCCGATGTCTGGGTGTGATGAGCCGGGATTTTTTGGCAGGACGGGGGAGCGGCAGAGAACTGATTCTCCGGCATTTGGCGTGGCTGACAGCGTTGCGCTACCAACTGAGGACGCCAACGATCTGGGAGGACGTAGGCAAGGCAGCCAGCGTGGAGTACCGGAAATACTACCGTGTGCCAGAGTGGGATACCCCACTGAACGAGGCGCTTGCGCGCTATATGCCACAAGCCGAGCTCGGCTCGCTTGCGCAAGCCACGTGCAAGACAAGCTGTTTGCTAGGAACGCAAGCAGCGACCATCAAGCGCCTCCTTGACGCAGGCGAGATTAACAATGCCTTCTATATGGAATTATTAACGAACGTCCGGGGCCTCTTCGCGCTGCAAGGCCGGGCGGAGCGTATCAAGAATTATCCGTATCCCAGGCAATATGAAGTCACGAACAGGCTCTTTGTTCGTGCCTTTTGTCTGCTGCTTCCTTTTGGCATGCTTACGGAGTTCGAAAGACTCAGTGCCAGTGTTTCAGGCCTTATGCATGACAAACTGGTCTGGCTGTTCATTCCATTCAGCGCGATGATTTCGTGGATCTACCTCGCGCTGGAGGAGATAGGCCAGAGCACGGAGAACCCGTTCGCCGGAAATCCCAATTCCGTGCCCATGACACAGATTTGCCGCAATATCGAACGTGAACTGATGGACATGTTTGGCGAAAAGAGCGATGTCGCCGAACCAACTGCAGAGCACGGAATTGTCCTCTAGTCCAGGCTCCCGAATAAGCCGCGAGAAATAAAAAAGCCCGCTGCAAAGCGGGCTTTTTGGAACACGGCAAACGCTTACTTGCCGATATCCGTCGCGTAAGGCAGCACGCGCGAGGCCAGGCGGGTATCCGTCTTGAGCACGCTCACCTCGTCGGCCAGGATATGCACCGCCTCGTTCAGCAGCACGTCCTTGGCGGCCTTGGCGGCCTTCTCCGCATCCAGCTCGACGGTCAGCGCACGCTCGTCCGCCTGCAGACCGTCATCCGTGCGCAGCGCGCCCTTCACCGCCGCCACTTTCGGCGAAGGCGCAGTCTTGCCGCTGGCCGGCTTGGCCGAAACAGCCTTGTTCAGCGCATCTTTCGGATCGGGCACCAGCACCGGATCGTCGCCGCCCGGCACGGCCGCCGTCAGACGCGCCTCGCGCTGCTTGGCGCGCGCTTCCTGCGCATCGCGCTCCTTGCGGCGGGCCACCTCGTTCAGCGAGATCTGGTTTTCCTTGCGCTGCTTCTTGACCAGGGCGATATCGTCCAGCAGATACTGGTAATCCTTGTCCTTGGCCACGCGCGCCTCATGCTTCTTGTCCAGCAACGGCACGATCTCCTTCAGCTCGCCGGCCGGGATATAGACGGCGGGCTTGATCGAAGTCCATGGCAGCGCATTGTCGTAGCTCGACTCGCCGAAGGCGTCGGCATCGGCCATCACCGGCAGCTTGATGTCGGGCGTCACGCCGCGCAGCTGGGTGGTGCCGCCGTTGATGCGGAAGAACTGAGCGATGGTCATCTTCAGCTCACCCAGGTGCGCCTTGTCGCCCTGGGCGAAGCGGTCCAGGTTGACCAGGGTCTGCACCGTGCCCTTGCCGAAGCTGGGCTCGCCGATGATGATGCCGCGGCCGTAATCCTGGATCGCCGCCGCGAAAATCTCCGACGCCGAGGCCGAGCCACGGTTGATCAGCACGCCCACGGGACCATCCCAGGCGAAGCCCGGCACCGTGTCGCTCTCGATCTCGATCTTGCCTTCCGCGTTACGCTGCTGCACCACGGGGCCCTTGTCGATGAACAGGCCGGTCAACTCCACCGCCTCGTTCAGCGAACCGCCGCCGTTGTTGCGCAGGTCGATCAGCACGCTGTCCACATGGTCCTTCTTCAGCTCGCCCAGCAGGCGGGCCACGTCGCGGGTGGCGCTCTTGAAGTCGCGGTCGCCCTTGCGCCGCGCCTCGAAGTCCTGGTAGAAGGTGGGCAGCGAGATCACGCCGATGCGGCGCTTGGCCGTGCCATCCTTCACTTCCAGGATGGACTTCTTGGCCGACTGCTCTTCCATGCTGATCTTCTTACGCACCAGCGAGAGGTTGAAGTGCTTGCCGTCCGGACCGGCGTCGGCCGGCTGCACGTCCAGACGCACGGTGGAATCCTTGGTGCCGCGGATCAGGGCCACCACGTCGTCGATGCGCCAGCCCAGCACTTCCTGCATGGGGCCGTTGGCGTCCTGGCCCACGGCGAGGATGCGGTCGCCCACGTGGATCTTGCCCGACAGGCCGGCCGGGCTGCCCGGCACCACTTCGCGCACGACCGTGTATTCGTCGCGCGTCTGCAGCACGCAGCCGATGCCTTCCAGCGACAGGCGCATGGCGATGTCGAAGTTCTCCGCCGAGCGCGGGCCCAAGTAGTTGGTGTGCGGCTCGATCGACATGGCGTAGGCGTTCATGAAGATCTGGAACACGTCCTCGTTGTTCAGCTTGCGCGAACGGCTCAGGTAGTTCTCGTAGCGCTTGTCCAGCGTTTCACGGATGCCCTTGTCGTCCTTGCCGGCCAGCTTCAGGCGCAGCCAGTCGTTCTTCACGCGCTTGCGCCACAGCTCCTTGATCTCGGCGTCGCTCTTGACCCAGTCGGCCTTCTCGCGGTCGTACTGGTAATTTTCATCAACGGTGAAATCGAACTTGGTCTTCAGCAGTTCGCGCGCGTAGCTGATGCGCTCGTTGAAGCGCTGCTGGTAGAGGTTGTAGATGGCGAAGGGGATGGTCAGGTTTTCGCTGTTGATCGCGTCGTCCAGCCGGGTGCGCGCGCCCGCGAACTGGTCCAGGTCGGCCTGCACGAAGAACAGCTTTTCGCTGTCCAGCGATTTGAAGTAGCGGTCGAAGATCTTCTCCGACATCGCGTCGTCCAGGGGAGTCGCCTTGTAGTGGTAACGGGACAGCACGCGCGAGGCCCACAGCGCCGCCTGCGTCTGGCCGGGCTGGGGTTTCATCACGGTGTCGGCGGCGACCGCCTTGTCCGGCACTGCGGCGTCCACCTGCAGCGACAAGGCCGCGGCCAAGGCCACCCACAGCATTTGCTTCTTCATTGGCTTACTCCAAAAACGTCCAAAATCGTAGTGAAAACGGGGCGCAAACCCGGCTGGCCTATTCTACAGGAAGGATGCCTGTTGCGCCTTGTGGAACGTGCAGTGTCCCTGTCCAGTCTTAAAGAAAGCTGAAGACGCGGGGCCAGACCAAACGCCAGGCTGACAAACTAGCAATATTCTATTTAAACCATTGTTTTAAAAGGATTTTTTAAAAATACTTCGTTGCATTTTGGCAAAACTTTGGTATCATAGTGGTGCAGAATTCGCGGGCCAGGACCATGCTCAACTACATTTTGAACTTCCGTAACTGGAACGTCGGCAGCAAGATCACCGTGTTCACCGTCGGCCTGACCGGCGCCATCCTGACCTGCCTGCTGGTGCTGATCAACCTGGGCACCGCTTCCCTGCTGGAGACGCGCGCCCAGTCCAGCGTGTCCAGCGCCATCGGCGCCGTCAGCGGCACGGTGGAAGTGTTCAGCAGCGCCATGAACAACGAGGCCGGCAGCTTCGCCCGCCTGTTCGCGGCCGAGTTCGACGGCGCCTTCACGCTCGACACGGCCGCCTCGGTGGACATAGCCGGCAAGCCCATGCCCGCGCTGAAGAACGGCGGCAAGGCGCTGAACCTGGACTTCAGCATCCCCGACCGCTTCACCCAGCAGACGGGCGTGGTGGCCACCGTGTTCGCCGCCAGCGGCGAGGAGTTCGTCCGCGTCAGCACTTCGCTGAAGAAGGAAAACGGCGAGCGCGCCGTGGGCACCCAGCTCGACCACAGCCACCCCAGCTATCCCCTGCTGCGCGCGGGCCAGCGCTACACGGGCCTGGCCACCCTGTTCGGCAAGCAGTACATCACTCAGTACGACCCGATCAAGGACGCCGGCGGCAAGACCATCGGCGCCCTGTTCATCGGCCTCGACATCACGCAAAACCTGGCCATGCTGAAGGAAAAAATCAAGGCCATCACCATCGGCCAGACGGGCTACATCTACGTGCTGAACGCGGCGCCGGGCAAGGGCTACGGCACCCTGGTGGTGCATCCCTCGCGCGAAGGCGCCAGCATGCTGGATTCGGTCAGCACTGACGGCCGCGCCTTCGTCAAGGAGATGCTGGAAGCGAAGAACGGCAGCATCCGTTACGACTGGTCCGACGGCGCCGGCGCGCCCGCGCGCGAAAAACTGATGATGTTCCACTACTTCAAGGACTGGAACTGGGTGCTGGTGGGCGGCACCTACACGGAAGAGATCACCCAGGAAGCGGCCCAGCTGCGCAACCGCTACGCCCTGGCGGGCCTGGTGGCGCTGGCCGTGTTCGCCGTCCTGCTGTGGCTGCTCGTGCGCGCCACCGTCGCCCGTCCCCTGGCGCGGGCGGAGGCGGCCGCCACCCGCATCGCCGCCGGCGAGCTGGACGCGCACTGCGAGATCGACAACAAGGATGAAATCGGCCTCGTGCTCCGCGCCCTGAACGGCATCAGCAAGAACCTGTCAGCCGTCGTGGGCCAGGTGCGCCACGGCGCCGAGCAGATCGCCACCGCCTCGAGCGAAATCGCCAGCGGCAACCTGGACCTGTCGGCGCGCACCGAGCAGCAGGCTTCCAGCCTGGAAGAGACGGCCGCCTCGATGGAGCAGCTGCTGGGCACCGTGCGCCAGAACGCGGACAACGCGCGCCAGGCCAACCAGCTGGCGCAGGCGGCGTCCGGCGTGGCGGCCAAGGGCGGCGACGCGGTGGCCCAGGTGGTGCAGACCATGGACTCGATCAACCAGTCCTCGCGCAAGGTGGTGGACATCATCACCGTCATCGACGGCATCGCCTTCCAGACCAATATCCTGGCCCTGAACGCCGCCGTGGAAGCGGCGCGCGCGGGCGAACAGGGACGCGGCTTCGCCGTCGTCGCCGCCGAGGTGCGCAATCTGGCCCAGCGCTCGGCCGCCGCGGCGAAGGAGATCAAGGCCCTGATCGGCGATTCGGTGGACAAGGTCGATGCCGGCAGCAAGCAGGTGGAAGTGGCCGGCGCCACCATGCGCGAGGTAGTGGACAGCGTGCGCCGCGTGACCGACATCATGGGCGAGATCACCCAGGCCAGCGACGAGCAGCGCGCCGGCATCAGCCAGGTGCACGAGGCGGTGGCGCAGATGGACCAGGTGACGCAACAGAACGCGGCGCTGGTGGAGGAAGCGGCGTCCGCCGCCGCCTGCCTGCAGGATCAGGCGGCGGAGCTGGCGCAGGTGGTGCGCGTCTTCAAACTATAAGACCTGGCGCCGCCACTCCATGGCGGCCCACCACAACAGCGCCGCGATCAGCAGATAAGGCCAGGACCGCAGGGCGATCTTCCAGTCCATGCGGGACGGCCAGCAGGCCAGGAACTGGGGCGCGACGGCAAACGCCAGCGCCAGGTCCAGCCACTGGAAATGCAGGCCCGCGCGCGTGCGCCAGGCCGCCACCACGAAAGGCAGCAGCGCGACAAGGAAAGGCGCCAGCGCCGACGGCGCCGCGTTATACCAGCGCACCCGCGTCAGCTTGACGGAGCCCAATTCCCAGCCCTGCCCCACGCGGCGCGGAATGACGGTGAAGGCGGCCGGCCGCGCCACCGTCAGCCAGCCGACGACGAAGTGGGCCAGCTCGTGGCAGATGGTGCCGGCCAGGCGGAACAGCAGAAACACGGGATGGCGCAGCGACAGGGCGCGGATCAGCAGCGCCAGCCCCACCGAGGGCAGCAGGTAGGCCAGCATCGGACCGTGGCGGCAGAGCCAGTCCGGCGCAAGCGTGCTGCATTCAATCAGGCTGGACACCGTTCAATCTCTCCATGGCTTATCGCGGCATTATAAGCTGCTTCGTAAGCTGCTTCGTAAGCCGCTTCGTAAGCCGCTTCGTAAGCCGCTTCGTAAGCCGCTTCGCAAGCCCGCTCTGCGCCAGGAGCCCCTTAAGTCTTTTTCAGCTCCTCCGGCCGGGCCGGCAGCGTGTAGATGCGCCGTCCCGTCGCCGCGTATACGGCGTTGGCGAAGGCCGCGCCCACGCCCGCCGTTCCCGGCTCGCCGATACCGCCCGGCGCCGCCGTGCTGGCCACGATGTCCACCTCGATCTGCGGCGCCTCGTTCAGGCGCAGCACGCGGTAGTCGTGGAAATTGCTCTGCTCCACGCGGCCGTTCTTCACGGTGATCTCGCCGAACAGCGCCGCCGTCAGGCCGTAGATGATGCCGCTCTGGATCTGCGCCGCCACCGTGTCCGGATTGACCACCGTGCCGCAGTCGACGCTGCACACCACGCGCTGCACCGTCACCTCGCCGTCGTCGCCCACGCGCAGCTCGATCACCTGGGCCAGATAGGTGTCCCAGGCGTGCATCAGCGCGATGCCCCGGCCGGAACGGGGCGGCAGCGGCTTGCCCCAGTTGCCCTTCTCCGCCGCCCGCTTGAGCACCGTGGCCGCCCGCTGGTCCTTGCTCAGCAGGGCCAGGCGGTATTGCAGCGGGTCCTGGCCTGCGCGCGTCGCCAGTTCGTCCATGAAGGATTCCAGCGCCGCCAGGTTGCGGTTCGGCCCCACGCCGCGCCAGAAGGCGGTCGGCATCGGCCCCTCCTCACGCACATGCTCGACCCGGATATGCGGGATATCGTAGGGATAGTGGTCGGAGCCGTCGACGGCGTCGAAGTCCACGCCGTCCTTGCCGATGAAGCCGGGCGCCCAGGTGGCGACGTTGGCGGGGCCTGCCAGCTTGTGGTACAGCGCCACGGGATTGCCCTTCTCGTCCAGCTTCGCCGTCACCCGGTGCGCGTACACGCCGCGGTAGACGCAGTGCTGGATGTCTTCTTCCCTGCTCCAGGTGACCTTGACCGGGCCCTTGAACTGTTTGGCGATCAGGGCCGCCTGCTCCACGTAGTCCGTGTACAGCCGGCGCCCGAAGCCGCCGCCGATGAGGAAGCCGTTGAACGTCACCTTCTCCGGCGGCAGGCCCAGCGCCTTGGCCGCCGCGTCGCGGGCGCGCGCGGGCACCTGCGTGCCGCACCAGATTTCCGCGCTGCCGTCCTTCACGTGCACCGTGCAGTTCATCGGCTCCATCGGCGCGTGGGCGAGGAAGGGATTGCTGTAGCCCGCCTCCACGATGGTGCCGCCCTCGGACAGCGCCTTCATCGCATCGCCCGTATTGCGGCCCACGACGCCCTGGCGCTGCAGGGCGGTCTTCATCAGCGCCTGCACGTCGCCCGTGGCCAGGTTGGCGTTGGCGCCGTCGTCCCACTGGATGTCCAGCGCCGCCAGTCCGCGCCTGGCGTACCAGGTGTTATCGGCCACCACGGCCACCGCGTTATCGAGCTTGATGATGGCGCGGATACCGCGCAGCTTGCGCGCCTTGCTGTCGTCGACGGACTTCAGCTTGCCGCCGTAGACGGGGCTGGCCGCCACCGCCGCGAAGCGCACGCCCTGCGGCAAGGCGTCGATGCCGAATTTGGCCGTGCCATTGACCTTGCTGGGCGTGTCGGTGCGCTTCAGCGGCTTGCCGATCAGCTTGAAGGCCGAGGCATCCTTCAGCACCGGCTTGGCCGGCACCGGCAGCTTCGACGCCGCCTCCGTCAGCTGGCCATAGCGCACGCGCCGGCCCGAAGCCTGGTGCACCACCTGCCCATGCTCAGCCGTGCAGCTTTCCGGCGCCACGTTCCAGCCCTGGGCGGCCGCCTGCACCAGCACCGTGCGCGCGGCGGCGCCGGCCTCGCGCAGCGGCATGAACAGCGTGCGCACCGAAGTCGAACCGCCCGTGAACTGGTCGCCGAAGGGAATGCCGTACACCTTGGCGTCCGGCGGCGCATGGCGGATTATCACCTGGCTCATGTCCACCTCCAGCTCCTCCGCCACCAGGGCCGGCAGCGAGGTGTAGACGCCCTGCCCCATCTCTTCCTTGGGCACGGTGATGATGACCTTGTCGTCCGGCCCCACGGCGACAAAGGCGTTGGCGGTGAAATTGCCCGCCGCCGCGGCCCGCGCCTCGCCCGGCGAGGACCAGAAGCCGATCACCAGGCTCCCGGCCAGCACGCCGGAAGCCTGCAGAAAGCCCCGCCGCGACTGCGATTCCAGCATCGTCTCTTGCATGATCGCCTCCTAGCTCTGGGCCGCGTTCTTGATCGCGGCGCGGATACGTGGATAGGTGCCGCAGCGGCAGATATTGCCCGACATGGCCTGCTCGATGTCCGCGTCCGAGGGATGGGGATTGGACGCCAGCAACGCGCTGGCGCTCATGATCTGGCCCGACTGGCAGTAGCCGCACTGCGGCACGTCCAGCGCCACCCAGGCGGCCTGGATCTTCTTCCCGGCCGGCGTGGCGCCGATGGCTTCGATGGTGGTGATCTTGCCCTTGCCGATGGCGGAAATGGGCGTGATGCAGGAGCGGATAGGCTGCCCGTCCAGCTGCACGGTGCAGGCGCCGCACAAGGCCATGCCGCAGCCGAATTTGGTGCCCGTCATCTGCAGGACGTCGCGCAGGACCCACAGCATGGGGGTGTCGCCGTCCACGTCGATGGTGTGGTTCTTGCCGTTGATGCTGACTACGTAGCTCATTTGAACCTCGCTTTTGTCAGGGGGAGTCGGGGTGAAGAACCCGTCAATATTGATCTTCCCCATGCAGAAAGGCAAGCACAAAAAAGCCCGTCCACGCGGCGGCGCGGACGGGCAAAGGGGTTGATGCAACCGTTTATTCCTTGAAGGCGGCGGTACGTTCAGCCAGATTCTTTTCCGCCGCGCCGTCGCTCTGCAAACCTTGCTTGACCAGGGCGCCCAGCCGCTTCTGCGCGCCGGGACGCTGCACCGACTTGATGAAGGTATCCCAGTTCGGCTGCATTTCCGCATCCGGCGGCAGGCTGGCCACGTCGATCAGCTTCTTGGTGTCGGCGATGGCCTGCTTGTCGAAGGAGGCGATGCGGCGCGCCATCTTGTCGACGAAGCCGTCCAGTTCCGCGTCAGGCAGGGCGCGGTTGACGTAGCCATAGCGCTCGGCCAGTTCGCCGTCGATATCATCCGACGCCAGCAGCACTTCCATCGCGCGGCCACGGCCAATCAGGCGCGGCAGGCGGGACATGGGGCCGCCGCCGGGGGCGAAACCGGCGCTCACCTCGAACTGCGAGATCACCGCCTTTTCGCGGCTGGCGAAGCGCATGTCGGTGGCCAGGATCAGCTCACTGCCGATGCCGGTGGCGCGGCCACGGATCGACGAAATGGTCACCAGCGGCAGGCGCGCGATGCGCACCATCAGGTCAGGCACCGGATGCATGCCGGTGGGGCCGGGCGCCATGCCGGTCGACTCTTCCAGGGGACGCAGCAGGTCGTAGTGGGCGATGAAGTTGTCCGGCACCGAGCTGTCGAAGACCACCACCTTCACATAGGGATCGGCTTCGATCTGGCTCACGATCCTGGCCAGTTCGCGCACTTCCACCGGGCCGACGATGTTCAACGGCGGCGCATTGAAGGTGACTTTCCAGTAGGCGGGCGTGACGCGGGTCAGGCGGATCTTGGCGTTGGGCGCCTCGGCGGCGCTGACGGGAGTGGCCTTGGGCGCGCTGTCCTGGGCCAGGGCGGCGCCGGCGCCCGACAGGGCAAAAGTTGCGGCCACTGCGGCGACGATAGCTTTGATATGCGCGGATTTCATGTCTTCACCTCTCTGTTTGGTTACCGGCGTGCGCCGGCCTTGAGGTGAACTATAGTGATGACTCCGGCGTAGATAAATGGGACTGTTGGATCATCACTTGATACATGGCGTTATGAATCAATAGCCGCTGGCCGGCTTCTCCTCCACAAATGCGGCGCGCACCTCGTCCACGGTCCCCTTGGGATTTTGCAGATGGGGGTAATGTCCCATCTTCGGCAGCACAACAAACCGCGCCCCCGTCCGCTCGGCCAGCTCCTTGCCCATCTCCTTTTTGATATAGAAATCGCGCTCGCCCCAGACCACCGTCAGCGGCGTTTTCAGCCGCGCCAGATTGGCCTCGAAGTAGTCCTGGTCGCGGGTGAAGTAGGAGTAGTAGTGGTAAAACGCGTCCGCCGCCGTCAACGGTGGACTGCCCCAGCCCTTGATCCAGTCGTCCTGGACTTCCTGCGGCAGGTCGAACTGCTCTTCCTTGGCGAAGCCGCGGCGGTAGGCGTTGCGCACGATCTCGTCGCGCCCCTTGTTCATGGCCGCGTGCACCACGTCGGACGAAGGCTTGGCCTTCAGCGCTTGCAGGTTCTCCTGCATATACTGCGGCCGGTTGAACGGCGCGAAGTCGCCCGCGATGATGCGTTTGGCGATATGCGGATCGTCCAGCGCCGCCAGCAGCGCGGGCAAGGTGCCGATGTCCGTCCCGTAGATCACCAGGCGCGAGGTGTCGATGCCCGAGGTGCGGATATAGTCCTTCAGCACCTGCGCATAGTCCCTGGGCGAATAGGCAAAGCGCTCCGGCGAGGGCCGCGAGGACTGGCCATAGCCGGGCCAGTCGAAGGCGTGCACCTCATAGTCGCTGGAGAGCTCCTGCGCGATCCCCTTCCACGAATAGATCGTCTCCGGGAAGCCGTACAGGAACAGCACCGTCCCTTTCGGCCGCGCGGGCCGGTACACCAGTCGCCGCAGCGTGATCTCGGGGCTGACCTGCACTTCGCCGATCTCCATCTTGGGCGGCTGCGCGGGCTGCATCTGGCCGCAGGACGACAGGCCCAGCGCCATGCAGGCGCACGCCACTCCCTTCATGAAGGCTCTTATCATGGCCGCTCCTCAGTGCGCGTGCGTCATGCCGCTCTTGGTATCGGGCACGGTGACGTTGACCGTTTCCCCCGTCAGTATCTTGTGGCTGGGGTCCGCCAGCTCGAGCAGGATCTTGTGCGCTCCCGGCGTCAGGCCGACGATGATGACGGGGTCCGTGCTGGTGTGCGCCCAGGTGCCGTGCCAGTCATCGACCGTGACGTGGATATGCCCGATATGCGGCGACACGTCCACCGCCTTCGGCCCGAACACGGGCATGATGCGCAGGTTCTCGGTGCGGAACTGGATGATCACCACGCCACGCGCCAGCGCATCGGGCAAAGGCGCATACGGCACCAGCCTGGCCGGCGGCTCGGAGGGAACGGGAATCACGGCGGGCGGGCGATCCGCCTGCGCCAGCGCGAGGGAGCAAAGGGCGGCGCCGCCGACAAAGCCCGCCACGCGGCGCTTGAAGAGCTGGGACATGAGGCATCCTTTCGCAGAGAAAGATTACGACCGTCATGTCCCAATGTAGATTAAGGGCAGCCCTTTATCAAGGATGCTCGGAGTAGAAGCAGCGTCCGCAAGCCTGGCGGTAGCTTTCATTGCCGCCGATGCTGATCTGCTCCCCTTCCTTGATGCGCTTGCCGTTCTCGTCAACGCGAATATTCATCGTGGCTTTTTTGCCGCAGGTGCAGATGTTCTTGATCTCTTCAATATCGTCGGCCAGCGCCAGCAGATAGGCCGAGCCGGGGAAAGGCTCGCCGCGGAAGTCGCTGCGCAAGCCGTAGGTGATCACGGGGATCCCGCGCACCTGGGCCAGCTGGTGCAGCTGCTTGACCTGGGCGGTGGTCAGGAACTGGGCCTCGTCCACCAGCAGGCAGGCGATCTTCTCGTCGATCATCTGCAGGAAGTCGGTCTTGGCGTCGAACACTTCCGTTTCGCGCTGCGGCCCCAGGCGCGAGGTCACGTAACCGACACCGTAGCGGTTGTCGATGGCCGCCGTGAACAGCCGCACTTTCTGCCCTTGCTCTTCGTAGTTATGCGCCACTTGCAGCATGGCGGTGGACTTGCCCGCGTTCATCGCGGAATAACGGAAATAAAGTTTTGCCACTGCGACCTTCTGTCTGTCTTTTTATAGGAATGGAATTGCGGGATTATAAACCGCCGATTCTGAAATAAGCGCATACTTGTAATTTCAGCACTCTTTATGGGAAATAAAGCCATGTCTACCCCTGCTTTATTCGACCTTATCGGCAACACGCCGCTGATCCAGGTGACCCGCCTGGATACGGGGCCTTGCCAGCTTTTCCTCAAACTGGAATCGCAAAATCCCGGCGGCTCGATCAAGGACCGCATCGGCCGCTCCATCATCGAAACGGCGGAAAGGGACGGCCGCCTCAAGCCCGGCGGCACCATCGTCGAAGCCACCGCCGGCAATACGGGTCTGGGCCTGGCCCTGATCGGCCGCATCAAGGGCTACCGCGTGCTGCTGGTCGTGCCGGACAAGATGTCGGCCGAAAAAGTGCTGCACCTGAAGGCGCTGGGCGCCGAGGTCCGCACCACCCGCTCCGACGTCGGCAAGGGCCACCCGGAGTACTACCAGGACTACGCCGCGCGGCTAGCCAAGGAAATTCCCGGCGCCTTCTTCGCCGACCAGTTCAACAACCCCGCCAACCCGCTGGCGCACGAAACCACTACCGGGCCGGAGATCTGGGGCCAGATGGGCCACGAGGTCGATGCGATCGTGGTCGGCGTCGGCTCCTCCGGCACCCTGACCGGGCTGACGCGCTTCTTCCGCACCGCCTCGCCCTCGACCGAATTCGTGCTGGCCGACCCCAAGGGCTCGATCCTGGCCGAGTACGTGCGGACGGGCCGCATCTCGGACACCAGCGGCTCCTGGGCGGTGGAAGGCATAGGCGAAGACTTCATCCCCGCCATCGCCGACATGAGCGCCGTGCGCAAGGCCTACACCATCACCGACCAGGAAAGCTTCGACACCTCGCGCCAGCTGCTGAAGGCCGAAGGCATCGTGGCTGGCTCCTCCACCGGCACCCTGCTCGCCGCCGCGCTCCAGTACTGCCGCGAGCAGACCACGCCCAGGCGCGTCGTCACCTTCGTCTGCGACACGGGCACCCGCTACCTGTCCAAGGTCTACAACGACGGCTGGATGTACGACCAGGGCCTGCTCAAGCGCCCGTCCACCCACGACCTGCGCGACCTGATCGGCCGCCGCTACGACGAGGGCGACGTGGTCAGCGTGGCGCCCGGCGACACCCTGCTGATCGCCTTCAACCGCATGCGCGCCGCCGACCTGGCGCAGCTGCCCGTGCTCGATGGTGGTAAGCTGGTCGGCATCATCGACGAATCGGACCTGCTGCTGAAGGTGGAAAACGACGCCGGACAATTCACCAGCCAGGTCGGCGCGACGATGACGGCGCGGCTGGAAACGCTGGCGCCATCGGCCTCCATGCAGGCGCTGCGCGCCACGCTGGACAGCGGCCTGACCGCCGTCGTGGCCGAAGGCGACACCTTCTATGGCCTGATCACCCGCTTCGACCTTCTCAACCACTTGCGCAGGACACTATCTTGAGCCACTCCGACCACAAACAGAAAATGGCCACGCGCGTGATCCACGCCGGCCAGGCGCCCGATCCCTCGACCGGCGCCATCATGCCGCCCATCTACGCCACCTCCACCTTCGTGCAGGAGAGCCCCGGCGTGCACAAGGGCCTGGACTACGGCCGCTCGCACAATCCCACGCGCTGGGCGCTGGAGCGCTGCGTGGCCGACCTGGAAGGCGGCGCCCAGGCCTTCGCCTTCGCCTCCGGCCTGGCCGCCATCTCCAGCGTGCTGGAACTGGCCGACGCGGGCTCCCACATCATCGCCGGCGACGACATGTACGGCGGCACTTTCCGCCTGTTCGAACGCGTGCGCCGCCGCAGCGCGGGCCATGACTTCAGCTACGTCGACCTGACCAATCCGGAAAACCTGCTGGCCGCCCTGCGTCCGGAAACGAAGATGGTATGGGTCGAAACGCCGACCAATCCCATGCTCAAGCTGGCCGACCTGCAGGCGATCGCGAAGATCTGCCGCGAGCGCGGCATCATCGCCGTGGCCGACAACACCTTCGCCAGCCCCCTGGTGCAGCGCCCGCTGGAACACGGCTTCGACATCGTCGTACACTCGGCCACCAAGTACCTGAACGGCCACTCCGACGTCATCGGCGGCATCGCCATCGTGGGCGGCGAGCCGCACCAGCAGGCCTGGCGCGAAGGCGTGGGCTTCATCCAGAACGCCGTCGGCGCCATCGCCGGCCCCTTCGACAGCTTCCTCACCCTGCGCGGCGTGAAAACGCTGGCGATCCGCATGGAGCGCCACTGCGCCTCCGCGCTGGAGCTGGCGCGCTGGCTGGAGACGCAGCCCAAAGTGAACAAGGTCTACTACCCCGGCCTGGAATCGCACCCGCAGCACGCGCTGGCCAAGCGCCAGATGAACGGCTTCGGCGGCATCATCTCCATCGACCTCAAGACCGACCTGCCGGGCGCTCGCCGATTCCTCGAGCGCTGCGAAGTGTTCACCCTGGCCGAGAGCCTGGGCGGGGTTGAAAGCCTGATCGAGCACCCTGCCCTGATGACCCACGCCACGATCCCCCCGGCCACGCGCGCGCGGCTGGGCATAGGCGACGGCTTGATTCGCCTTTCCGTCGGCATCGAGGACGTCGGCGACCTGCGGCAGGACCTGCAAAACGCACTGGACGCCATATAAAACCGTCTTAATCCGGGGCTGGATGGCGGAGCAAGTTTGCTAATATCGCCATCCTCAGCCAACTTCTCCGCGGATTATGGAAATTATTCTGATGGTGGCCCTGGTGCTGATCGGGGCCTTTCTCTATTCGTTCAATGTCGCCGGGACCAAGCCCGTCGCCGGCAGCGACACCTATTCCGTCGCCAAGGACGGCCGCATCCTCGTCACCAAGGGCAAGAAGGTCACCTGCCTGCGCGCCAAATCCAGCCCGGAAGGCCTGATCGTCAAGCTGCGCAGCGGCACCCGCACGGGCGAATTCAAGGTGCACGAGCTGGTGGCCGAGGCCCACCTGCCCCGTCCCGCCGGCCGCAACGCCGTGCGCCACAAGGACGGCAACCTGCGCAACAACAAGGTCGACAACCTGGAGTGGATCTGACCGTAGTAACTCATTTAACGCCATCTTTCATTCAGTTCGCCTTGGCGCCCGAATCTTCATCGTAGGTGTAGTCCCCGCGTTTGATCTTCTCCTGCGCTTTCTTGAAGTGCCTTTCAGGGATCGCCGGCGAAGATTTGCGCGCGTCGTCCATCCGGTCCATAAGGGCCTCAAATTCGTCCTCAAGGTCTTCCCGCTTGCCATGTGCACCGATCATCGCCGTCTGACCGAATCGATCACGCAGTACTTCAAACAGCTTGGCGCTGTCGAGAATGCTCTTTAGGCTTACATCCAGATCCAGAGCCTTGAAGATCGCTGGGAACAAGCCTGCCAATAGCGCCGCGACTGCCACGACCATGTCGTAGTCGGGGTTCTTGAGCAAAATCTTGGCGCCTGCTACAGAGCCAGCGACAATAGGTGCAACGATGAAGAGAACACGCCATACGCGCACTTCTTTGTACCAGCAATACAGGGCTGTAGCGGTATAGTTGCATGACTGTTGCTGGCGTTTGCATTCCTTGATAATTTCTTCGATTCGCTTGTCCATTAAACCCACCTGTAGATATCACTGCCGAAGATCTTCTGCCACTCTTCGCCTGCTTCCACCATCTTGTTTTCCTTCTCGAGTTCAGCTGCTTTCGCCGCACGAATGTATGCAGATTCGGCCAGTGTCTTCCATGCGTCGTCTAAATAAATGAAGTCCATCGTACCGGGGGCGAATAAAAAACCGTTAGCCTTGTCGATCATCCATTTGAAGAAATCGCGGCACAACCAATCGTAGTAGTACAGCCCTTGATCTCGGTATTGCCATCCCTGAAGAAATTCAATGGCCATCAATTCAAGGTGGAAGGATTTGATCCGTACATTGCAATTGGATTGCCAGCACTTCAGCATGCGGATTAATGGGCGCACGTTGTTATTGGTCTGCCGTTCTGCGGCGTTAATAGCGACAATTTCGCGGAGCGGCATCGTCTTGATGTACCTTCCGCCGTTCGTCGTATCGCATACGTAGTAGGACTGCTCGTCCTGACTCCAGAGAAATACCGGAACAATCTCAACCGCCCACCCATGGAAGTCGGCCGACACCACAGGGCCATCGCCCCGGATGATACTGTTCGGGTAGGACGGCAGTAATTTCGCTTTAACTTCCTGCAATAAGGCTGATTGCTTGTTGCTACCAGCCGCATAACCTTCAAGGCGGTAATACACCTCGGCGGGAAGAATGAAGTACATGTCCACATCGCGCGGCGGGCGGATATGGGTGTCCTTTCCCCATGAGCCGATCAAGAATGCGTTGAACGACTCTGATTTATGACCGTAGTAGGCATTGTTCAGGGTCGCAACAAGTCCCTTGTACTTGGTCATTGCATCGGCGCGCTGGTTGTCCGTAATATTGAGATTAGACAGAAAAAATTCGAATCGCCTGATCACAAACATCCACGGCGGATTGCCCTGCAGCGCCGGGGATGCCGACACTCCGCCGAGCCCATATTGTGCTGGTGCCATGGCTGACGCAATGATTCCTTGGGCTGCCAGAGGCGATGGAAGTCCCAAACCAGCCGGCGGCATGAAGATCCCGTGTTGTGTCCGCTGCCAAGCCTTTTCCGGATCCACTAGGTCTGCAAGGGAAAACATACCGCGCTGCTGCGTCATGATCACCTCCACGTTAGGGCAATACTGTACAAATATACAGCAACCATCATCTTGATGTATACATGTCTGTGACTAATTTTCACGCGGCAATGCTATTTTCGTGCCGTCACCAGAGCAGCATGAAAAGTCTTGTAGCGAACGACTACCCCGAGCCTCAGAGGCTGCGGGATCAGTAACTTCTATCCGGCCCCTATTGGTTCGGACTCGGCTCCGGTATCATGCCGGGTATGAATCAGATTTCTTTCCAACCTTTTATCATTGGCGTCGCTGGCGGAAGCGGTAGCGGCAAGTCCACCGTGTCCCAGCAAGTACTGTCATCCTTCGGCGCCGATATGGTGTCGGTGGTGATGCAGGACGATTACTACAACGACCAGTCCAATCTGGCGCCTGAAGTGCGCCGACAGCAGAATTACGACCATCCTCAGGCCTTCGACTGGCCGCTGCTGGTGCAACACGTCCGCGCCTTGCGCAACGGCCAGACGATCGAGATGCCGGTGTACGATTTCACCATTGACAATCGCTCCGACAAAACCATCACGGTCAAACCCGCCCCGGTCATCGTGATCGAAGGGCTGTTTGCCTTGTATAACTCGGACTTGCGCAAACTGATGTCGCTGAAGATCTTCGTCGACACCGCCTCCGACGTTCGCTTCATTCGCCGCATGCAAAGGGATATCGCCGAGCGCGGTCGCTCGATGGAGAGCATCGTCAACCAGTACATGGAAACGGTGCGCCCGATGCACAAGCAATTCATCGAGCCGACCAAGCGCTACGCCGATGTTATCTTGCCTCACGGCGCCAACGGGCCGGCGGTCGATGTCATTACCACCAAGGTGGCGAGTGTCATCGGCCAACTGAATCTTGGTTCCTGATTACCCCGTAGTCAGCAACAACTACATCCCAGGCTATCAATGTTGATATGCAAACATAAGGGAATGACCATAGCGGTCCTAACGCGTAACGAGCATTGTCCACCACACGTTCATGTTGGCAACAACGACTGGGATGCGCGATTCAAATTCAGTTTTTGGCACAACAGCGTAGACTTATGGGATGTGGAACCTAACCACAAGGCACCCGCCGAGTCCGTCTTAGAGGAGCTGCGTCTAGTTATCGAAAATCCTGTCAACCTGCGCAAGGCCCGTCAATGCTGGTGGACCATTCATTCGAGCACATTCATAAAAACATGCTTGGATAATAAATATTGGGACCCAATTAACAACGAGGAGATTGACGGGAAGAACGCTACGGCAGGCACGCCTCAGATACAATTGGCAACGTATGATCCTGCTAATGATGAGACGACCTTGACGTTCGCCGGCGGAGCGGCGCCCCTGAGGATTAAGTTATGAAAACAATCATTGCACGCAAACCCTATGGGAAGCCTGTCACTGAAGAGGTTCGAGCTGAAGCGATCGAGAGAGGCCGGGCACGCAGTTTTACCGCCCCCCATGCTACGGCTTTGCGCTATCTCCAAAGTTGCCATGCGATTGAACTCGATTTCGCTGATCGTACGGCCATTACGCTGCCGATTGAAAAATATGAGGAACTAGCGTCACTCTCCGAAGACGCACTTTCTCGGCTAGAGCTTGGGTTCGGAGGCAGTGTGATATGCCTTAATGAGCGAGATCTACACATTTCGATTGCAGGATTGTTGCGGCAAGTCAGCCGCTCTGGGAAGTAGCGGCTGCGCTTACTGCTCAATCCAGGGTCGCGAACATCGCGACCACGGCCACCGCCATCGCGCCGGTGGCCATCCAGCCCAGCCACTTCAGGCGGCGGGTGACGACAAAGCGCCCCATCACCTTAGTGTTAGCCGCCATCAGCATCATTACCGCCATGATGGGCACCGAGATCACGCCATTGATCACGGCGCTCCAGTACAGGGCCTTGATCGGGTCGATGGTGGTGAACCCCAGCGCCACGCCCACCAGCGTTGACACGGCGATGATGCTGTAAAAGCCCTTGGCCACCATGGGCTTGTGGTCCAGCCCCTTCTTCCAGCCGAAAGCGCCCGCCGTGGCGTAGGCCGCCGATCCCGCCAGCACCGGCACCGCCAGCAGGCCCGTGCCCACAATCCCGCCAGCGAACAGCAGGAAAGCGAATTCGCCCGCGATGGGACGCAGCGCCATCGCCGCATCGGCCGAGGTCTGGATATTGACCTCGCCATGCGCATGCAGGGTGACGGCCGTGGTCAGGATGATGAAGAAAGCCACCAGATTGGAAAACAGCATGCCGATATAGGTGTCGATCTTGATGCGGCGGAAGCCCGCGCGCGCCTGGTCGGGCGCCTGCGTCAGCGGCTGCCGCTTGGGCGAGGCTTCCAGCTCCTCCACTTCCTGCGAAGCCTGCCAGAAGAACAGATAGGGACTGATCGTCGTGCCGAACACCGCTACCAGCGTGGTGATGGTCGCCGCATCCCAGCGTACCTTGGGCATGACGATGGCGCGCACCACGTCCAGCCAGGAGATCTGCACGGAGAAGACGACGCCTACATAAGTCAGCAGCGCCAGCGTCAGCCACTTCAGGATCCGCACATAGCGGCGGTAGGGGACAAATACCTGCAGCACCAGCGACAGCATGCCGAAGCCCGCCGCGTACAGCCGCGTGGGACCACCCACCAGCAGGCCAACGGCGTCGCCCATGGCCGAGACATCGGCCGCGATATTGATCGTATTCGCCACCACCAGCAGGCCGACAATGAGATACAGCAGCCAGGCCGGAAACTGCTCGCGGATATTCCCCGCCAGTCCCTTGCCCGTCACGCGGCCGATACGCGCGCTGACGATCTGAATCCCCACCATCAGCGGATAGGTGAAGAACATGGTCCACAACACATTCATGCCGAACTGCGCGCCCGCCTGCGAATAAGTCGCGATGCCGCTCGGATCATCGTCGGCCGCGCCAGTGATCAGTCCTGGACCCAGTTTTTTTGCCCAGCTGCGAAAGCGGGACGAAGCCACGGCGCTACGCTGCGCCTGGAGTTCTTTTTTCATTTGATACTCGCTACAAGAATAACCGCGAGAATGCGGTTAAGGATTACCTGTGGCGTAGCGGAAGGAATGCCATCACTTGCCTGACGCAAGATGATGGCGAATGAAGAGATCAGCCGTCTTCTTGCTCAAGCCGCGCCAGCAACGCATAAATGCGCCTGGCCACTACGAACACGTGAACAACTGCCCATGAGAGGGGCTCCATAGAATAAAAACAGCGCGAATGTAAAGGTTTATAGTCTGCAAGTCAACAGAAAGCTCTATAGGATCAGGCAAACAAGCGATAGGATTGCACATGGTTCGCCGCGCCGCTGAACCATAAGATCACGCCTTCACCACCTTACGACGGAGTTGGCATGGCAAGCAAACAATACCCTATTCAATCCGGTTTCGGCGCACAGACCGCCGCTGCGGACGTGCTGGCAGGTCTGGACCTGCGCGGCAAAGTCGCCATCGTCACGGGCGGTTATGCTGGCCTGGGACTGGAAACGACGCACGCGCTGGCGCAGGCCGGCGCCACGGTCGTGGTCCCCGCACGCAGCGCCGCCAAGGCCAGCGCCGCGCTGCAAGGCATGCGGAATGTGGAACTGGCCGCGCTGGACCTGCTGGACCGCGCTTCCATCGACGCCTTCGCCCGCAGCTTCCTCGACAGCGGCCGTCCGCTACATATGCTGGTCAATAACGCGGGCATCATGGCCACGCCGCTGGCACGCGATGCGCACGGCTATGAGTCGCAGTTCTCCGCCAACCACCTGGGCCACTTCCGCCTGACGGCGCTCCTGCTGCCCGCGCTGCTTGCGGCCGACGGCGCGCGCGTGGTGTCGGTATCCTCGCGCGGCCACCACTTCAGCGGCGTCAACTTCGACGATCCGCATTTCCTTAAGCGCGATTACGACAAGTGGCTCGCCTATGGACAATCGAAGACGGCCAATATCCTGTTCGCTCTTGGACTGGACGAGCGCGGCGCACGCCATGGCATTCGCGCCTTCTCCCTGCATCCGGGCCGGATTCTGGACACGGACCTCAAGCGCCACCTGAGCGACGACGACCTGCGCAAGGCCGGCGCAATGAACGAACAGGGAGAGCTGGTCTACACCGGCTGCAAAACCCCGGCTCAAGGGGCGGCCACCAGCGTCGGGTGTGCGGCCAGCCCGCAGCTGCAAGGCATGGGCGGCGTGTATTGCGAAGACGTGGACATCGCGCACCTGATCTCTGCCGACGAGCAATCGAACAGCGGCCTGCGCCCCTGGGCCGCCGACCCGGCGCTGGCGGACCGTCTGTGGACCTTGAGCGAGGAACTGGCCGGGATCGAATTCAGGCTGTAATCACTCGCCGGGATGGTAGCGGCGTTCGAGGTGCTTTTCCACGTCCTCTTTGTAGAACAGCACCTCCTTGAATTCGCCGCGCGCATACACCGCCGCCTGGTCCGAGAAGTGCGGCGAGGCCGGATCGCCGCTCTCGCCGCCCGCCAGGATGCTGCGCGCCTTGATGCGCGGCCCGAATTCGACCGCCGCCACGAAGCTGTTACCACGCTCGCCGTAGATACGCTTGGTTTTGGCTTCCTGCTTGCTCTCGTTAACCAGGCCAAAAGCGGCCAACGAACCCCAGCGCGACGAGGTGAAGGCCACCGGCAGGCTTGGCTTGCTGTCGTCATAGGCCAGATCAATCTCGCCGCTCAGACGCTGGAAACGATTGATCTCGCCCCACGGCGTCTGCCAGCTGCCGAAATCGGCCGCCAGCCTGTCTGACACATGCTGCAAGGCCTGCAGACGCTCCTGCGCCGTCACGCCGGACGTAATGTGTTCGATGACCTCGAAGTCCTTGGCCGCCGTCTGCGGCACAAAACCTTTTTCCAGCGACATCGCCCACAGGACCGCCAGCGAAGTCGGCACCGAGTCCAGCGCAAAGCGCATGTCCCATCCCCGCAGCGCCGCGATCTGCGGCGCCAGCGCGGCCTTGAGCGGATCATCGGCCGCCAGCGCATCGTAGTCGGCGAACAGTTTCGGCAGCATCTGCTCGAACGCGGGCAGCTTGCTGTCGTAGGCGGCGGCGATCATGCTATCGAGCGTGAAGTCCTTCCCGTTCTCCAGCACGCGCACGGCGTGAGTCTCGCGCGGATTGCCGGGCGCCTTCCACATATAGTCAGGATAGTCGCCACGCTTGGGACTCGCCGCGCCGGAGACCAGGAACGGCCAGGCATTGGTGTTCTGTATCCAGCCCGTCTTCGGATTGAAGACCTGGATGATGTCCTTCACCTCATGCAGACCATGCAACCCGGTGGCCGGATCGCTGCCATCGACCGGATGGTTCCAGTCAAAGCGCGGATCGCGGCGCGGGATGTAATCGCCATGGAAGTAGGCGATATTGCCGTCCACATCGGCATATACCGTGTTGTTGGACGAATTGGCGCGCAGCTCCATCGCCTTGTAGAACTGCGCATAGCTGCGCGCCTTGGTGCGGACATAGGACTGGGTCAGCGCTGGCAACGGCGTATTCATCAGGCTCACCGCCACCCACTTGCCGTCCTGCTGGCGCACGATCGGGCCGTGATGGCTGTAGTACACCGTCACCACCTTGCTGGCCATGCCGCCGGCAGACTTGTAGGGCAGCGATATCTTGACCGCCTTGAGCGGGCGCAGCTCCTTGCCGTACTTGTAGAAGTAACGGCCATTCTTTTCCGTCACCGTCTCCAGGTATTCATTGATCACATTGCCGCCGCCGGAGGTATGCATCCAGCCCAGGCGATCGTTGAAGCCCTGATAGACAAAGAACTGGCCCCAGGTCACGGCGCCGTAAGCGTTCAGGCCCTCCTCGCTGTGCACCTGCACCTCGGGACGGAAGTAGAACGTGGTATGCGGATTAATCATCAGCAGCGCGTGGCCATCCCTGGTCAGCTGCGGCGCGATGGCAAAGCCGTTGGAGCCTTTGGGCTCGGCCAGCGGATCGTCATCGCGCAGATCGGCCAGCGCCAAGGCAGGCGCAGGCGTCTGCGCGCCATACATTTTGGCCAGATTGGCGAGATTGACCGACTCGATGTCGCCGCCGATGCTGCCCTCGCTGAAGCTGAGCGCCATCCACGGCTCGAAGCGCGTCAGCAAGCGCGGTTGCACCTGCGGGTGGGTGTACAGATAGTAGTTCAGGCCATCGGCCCAGGCGTTCATCAGCGTCTTCAGCCACGCCGGGCTGGCGGCGTACTGTCGCTTCAGTTCAGCGGTATTGATGAACAGCTTCATGCGCAGGTCACGATACAGCTCGGACTCGCCCTCCACTTCCGCCAGCCGTCCCATGGCGTTGATGAAGTTCAGCTCCACCCGCTTGAAGTCGTCCTCCGCCTGAGCGTACATCAGGCCGAACACGGCGTCCGCATCGCTCTTGCCGTAGACGTGAGGGATGCCCCACTGGTCGCGCAGGATGGAGACGCGCTGCGCCTCCGCCTTCCACTGCGCCACCTCGGCGGCGGGAGTCGAGGCTGCAACTGCGGCCCCGGTTATCGACATCAAACTCATCAACACAAACGCGGGACGCAGACTCAGCATGCACTCGACTCCGTTAAAATCAGTTGGCGGACATCAGCTCGGACAAACGTTTTTGCAGCGCCGTATTCTCTGCCTGCAGCTCGGCGTTGCGTTCGCGCAGACGGGTGACTTCCGCCTTCAACTCATCGGCCTCCGTCAGGGGCTGGTCGCCCTCCCACGGTGCGGACCTGCCTTCCTTCTGCTCTTTCGGCTCCTTGGCCGGGCGCGAGGCGGCGCGCAGCTCGCGCACTTCGCGCGCGGCCTGCTGCAGCTGCTTCTTGCCGCCGGCGACGGCCGCCATCTGCGCCTCTTCCGGCAGCGAGGCCACGGTAGCGGCGGCGTTGATGGAGATGGTGCCGCTGCGCACCGCCTCCACCAGCTCCGGCGTGGCCGACTTCTGGATCTTCTCGATCTGGCCGATGGTGGCGCTGCTCAGGCGCGCGGCGCGCGCCACGTCCTCGCGCGACAAGGCCATCGAGGGCGGCTTGACAGCGGCTTCGCCGTCGGCTGGCTCCGCCGGCGCGATAGCGGCATCCTCGGCGGCGGCCGCCTCGGCCAGCTCCTTGGCGCGCTCAGCCATGATTTCCTTCTTGCGCAGGGCCAGCACGCCGCGCTGATAGTCGGAAATGCTGCGGCGGCCCAGGTTGTTTTCGATCATCCACAGCTTCACGTCATCCATGCTGCGGAAAGCCGTGTTCTCGATCACCTTGAACGGAATGCCGTGTTCCTGGCAGATCTGGTAGCGGTTGTGCCCGTCCACCAGCAGCTCGCCCCACAACACCAGGGCGTCGCGGCAGCCTTCCGCCAGCAGGCTGCGCTCCAGCGATTGATATTCACTTTCGGTCAGCGGTTCGATGTAACTGCGTAATGCGTCGTTGATCTTGATTTGCATACTTATCCTCATTGCCGGCATCCAAAAACGCCGTCCCGCATGCTACACCATCTGCGGGCGGGCCGAAATAGGTGTTATCAGGGCAGAAACGTCCCGAATCCGCTACAATATCGGCTGTCTTGCATCCTGCGCCCGCCGCGGCCGCCAGCGATGCACTCCTGCTAACACACCTGGATTGATGGAACCGCAATGAGTTCGATGAGCGAAGAGCGCGTATTGAGCGTGCACCACTGGACCGATACCCTGTTCTCCTTTACCACCACGCGCGATCCGGCGCTGCGCTTCTCCAACGGCCACTTCACCATGATCGGCCTGCGCGTGGACGGCAAGCCGCTGCTGCGCGCCTACAGCATCGCCAGCGCCAACTACGAAGACCATCTGGAATTCTTCAGCATTAAGGTGCCGGGCGGTCCGCTGACCTCGCGCCTGCAGCACCTGCAGGTGGGCGACACGGTGATCGTCGGCCGCAAGCCGACCGGCACCCTGGTGGCCGACTATCTGCTGCCGGGCAAGCGCCTGTACATGCTGTCGACCGGCACCGGCCTGGCGCCGTTCATGAGCATCGTGCGCGATCCCGAGATCTACGACAAGTACGACCAGCTGATCCTCGTCCACGGCGTGCGCCAGGTGGAAGAGCTGGCTTACCACGACCTGCTGGTCGAGCACCTGCCGAACCACGAGTTCCTGGGCGACATGGTGTCGAGCAAGCTGCGCTACTACCCGACCGTGACCCGTGAAGAGTTCAAGAACATGGGCCGCATCACCGACCTGATCGAAAGCGGCAAGCTGTTCGAAGACCTGGGCGTGCCAGCACTGAATCCGGCCGAAGACCGCATCATGATCTGCGGCAGCGCCGACATGCTGCGCGACCTGAAGGAAATGCTGGAATCCCGTGGCTTCACCGAAGGCAACACCTCGACCCCGGGCGACTTCGTCATCGAGCGCGCATTCGCCGAGAAGTAATTTGATCCGCACCAGGGAACTTCCACGTTCCCTGATAGTCCAATTGACTGTGCCAATTGTTCGCTCGATGATGGGCGAATGGAAGATCGGGTCAAAAAATTGGAAGAGGAAATGATTGATGTCAGAAGGCGGCTGACAGCGATCGAGCATCGCCTAACAGAAATCGAAGCTCTGCTGAAGACTTTTCCCGAGCTGTTCGCCACCAAGGCCGATTTGCTTGCGTTGCAGCAGCAAATGGAAAGGCGACTGGCTGATCAAACAGCAATGTTTTATCAGCAACTAAATAGCTTACAAATGTCTATCACTCAGCAAATCAATCAACAGACCTGGCGCTTAGTGACTTACGTAACAACCATCAGCTTCGCGATGGTCTCAGCCACCTACTTTATCGCCAGCCACGTTAAATAGCTGCCGCCCCACCCTCAGCAGATTTTGAATCGCAGCCGCCTTTTCCCGCGTTCGCGTCACCAGCCCTATCCCCGTCATCAAATCCATATCCAGCCTGTGATAAGTAACCCCGGCCCCGCCTATCTGGCGCATGGAAGCGGGCACCAGCGTCACGCCAAAACCCGCCGCCACCAGGCTGGCCGCCGACGAAACCTGCGGCGGCTCCTGGCTGATCACCGGCGAAAATCCAGCCTTGCGGCAGGCCTCCATGACCGCATCGTGCAGCTCCGGTCCCAAGTGGCGCGGACTCAGCACAAACAAATCATGTGCCAGGCTGTCCAATGCAATCCTGCGCCGCCGCCCCAGGCGATGCCCGGCGGGCAGCACGCATAGGATCTCCTCATCTGCCAGCCGCATGACGCTCAGCCCCTCGCAATTCAGCGGCAGCCGCACAATCGCGGCATCCAGCTCGCGCTGCGCCACCTTTCCCAACAGTTGCGGACTGACCGCCTCCTCGCAGCGGATCACCACGCCGGGATAAGCCTGCCGATAGCGCTGCAACAAGCTTGCAACGACGGGATGAAACACCGCCGACCCGGCAAACCCCAGCGACAAGCTCCCGACCTCCCCGCGTCCCGCCTGCTGCGCCTCGCGCAGGGCGAATTCCGCATCCTCCACAATGCGCCGCGCCCGTTCGCGAAAGCGCAGGCCCGCCTCGGTCAGCTCCACCCGCCGCGGATAACGGATGAACAAGCGCGTACCGATCTCCTTCTCCAGCTTGATGATCTGCTGGCTGAGCGGCGGCTGGGCCATGCCCAGGTAAGCCGCCGCCTCGGTGAAGTGCAGATAATCGGCGACGGCGAGGAAGTAGCGTAGCTGGCGGAATTCCATATTTTTTTCGTCTTGAAAAAGCATCGGGCCAATATTGGAAAATATAGCAGCCAAAGGCTATCTTGTGAGCACTACCAACCACAAAGAGGAATTACCATGACCATCACCGCTATCTACGAGACTTCCGCCCGCGCCAGCGGCGGACGCGAAGGCCACGTATCCACCCTGGACGGCAGCCTGTCGTTGAAAATGGGAGCGCCGGCCGTGCTGGGCGGCTCCGGAGAAGGCAACAATCCTGAGCAGCTGTTCGCCGCAGGCTATGCCGCATGCTTTTTGAATGCGCTCAAGTTCACCGCGCTGCGCGAAAAATCGCCCTTTCCCGCAGATGCCGAAGTAACGGCCACGATCGGCATCGGCCAGCGTCCGCAAGGCGGTTACGGCCTGACGGCCGCAATGGCAGTAACGCTGCCAGGCATGGAGCAGGATGCGGCACAGGCCCTGGTCGCCAAGGCCCATGGCACTTGCCCCTACTCCAACGCCACCCGCAACAACCTGGACGTGCACTTCAGCGTCAACGGCGCCATGTCTGGCTGATCCCGCCATGTCGATTACCTACCCACGATTCGAGGCATGCATACGCTGCAGCGCCGGCGTATTGTTCGACCTGGTCGCAGACATGCCCCGCTACCACCGCTGGCTGCCCGGATCCGAAGCCTTTGGCGGCACGCGCGACGTCCTTCCCTACCCGGTACAAAAAGGCACCACCTACCTGGATTTCGGCCCGGCGGGCGAGCGGCCCGGCCAAGTGACGGAATACGATCCACCTGCGCATCTCGGCTTTCATCAGACGATGAAAGTCAGGCTTGGCCCACTGACGGCGGATATAGACATCAACGTTCACTACACCTTCACGCAGGAAGGCGACAGCACGCACGTTCTGCGGGCATTGGAACTGTCGCTGGAAACGCCAGGTCTGGCAAGGCTGCTGGCCCCGCTCATCCGGCATAAGTTCAATGTGGAGAATCGCCGCATCCTGACGGCGCTGAAGGATTATGCCGAGCGGCAGAGCACCGGATTGGACGAATCGCGGCTCCACTCGCACCAGCCGCCGTCGTAGACGCTGATGCGCGGCCAGCCCATCAGCCAGGCGTAGAAGAAGGCCAGCGAGGCGCGCCATCCCGTGCCGCAGTAGAAGGCCGTGCGCCGCCCAACGACGATGCCCGCCTCAGCCCACAGGCGGCGGATATCGCTGGCGGCGCGCATGCTGCCGTCGGCATTCTGGTAGGCGCTCATGCTATTGACATCACCATCCTCGCCCGCATGGCCCCAGCGTGCGCCGGGAATGTCGCCCCTGGCAGCGATATAGCTATAGCCGGACTCCCTGCCCAGGAACTCTGCCTCGGTACGAATGCTGGCCAGCACGCCATCCGGCTGCGCCAGCAGTTCGCGCGCCTGCTCGGTACAGATCAAATATTCGGGATGCGCCGGGAAGCCGACGCCAAAGTCGTCCACCGCCCGCACGCACGCGCCCTCGTCCGCCGCACAGGCATAGCCACCCGCCTGCCACAAGGCGAATCCGCCATCCAGCAGACGCACATCGCTCACGCCTGCATACAGCATCAGATGCGCCACGCGCGCCGCCGCCAGCGGATTGCGGCCGTAAAGAATCACCGTGGTGTCATGCCGCACGCCGTTCGCCAGCAGCAAAGCCAGCAAGGCATCGTCAGCGATCTTGTTCCATAAGGGCTTCTGCTCGAACTGGCAGCTGTCGAGGTAGGACGCGCCGGGAATATGCGCCTGTGCGAACTGTGTCTCGCCGCCGCAGGCCACTTCAAACAGCAGCCATTTCCCTTCCGGCTCCGCTTCCGGCCTCTCGCCCGCGACCAGCGCCGCCAGCCACGCAGGCGAGACGAGCTGGCGCCAGCGGACCAGGTCCGGGCGAAAATCGGCGGCAGGCAGCGATTCGCGTGGCATAAAAGGGATTAAATGAGAGACCCGCCGCAGCGGATTAAGGAATTCTGGTGGATGGGCCGAGCCGGAATCGAAAATTAACGTACAGATCGCATTTTATCTCATCCTTGGCGATTTCAAAATCACGTCTGCCCCAAAATCTGCCCCAAAAAGGGCAGCTCAACTACTCTCCGGCCAAAAAGCTGTCACGCAGCGCAGTCAGCTCAGCTGTAGCGACTTCGATTTTCCGCAACTCACGATGCGCTTGATCGATTGGGACTTTCCAGTCTCCACTGTTCGGGTTCACATAAAGGTGATCAGCCTGACCAAACCATTGAATGCAATTCTCCACGGATGCGATTATCGATATGACAGCAATTGCTCCTTCACCCGTTGAAAGCTGTACAAGCGGTATAGCTTTCAGCGCCTCCAGGCACTGATCCAAATGCCCGTAATCAAGCCCACCTTCACGGAAATAGCGGTCAGCAGCTACTTCATCATCCGTCTGAAAAGGCGCCGTCGAAATCGCCCTTTGCGCATAGGCGGCGATTGAAAGCACGGTGTTGCTGAATTGAAGTTGAGCCTGTCGCTGGCGCTCGTGCTCGCGGGCCGCCAAGAGCTTGTACTGGTGCTGAGCCAACCCTATCGCAGCGAGAATTGCGCCGATTGACCCAACAGCTTGCACCCATGCGGCCCATTCGGACTTATTCAACCCGCAGACAACCCCAAAGGCGACCAACACCGCACTAGTAACAACTAGCGCTACGGCCCCTCTTCTATCGGGTCTAAAAATTTCCATCCTGAAAGCATATCATGACCTGTGCTCACTGATCGGGTACTCCGCTCGCCATAAATGGCGACATGGTAGCATCCATTAATTTAGCAACAACAAAATGGAGTTGTCGGTAATGTCAGATTTGCTCACGTTACGTTGGCTTTACCACGCCCAGGATATTGGCCCTTGATACGTTCGTTTTCTAACATGACCACAGCCACAAGCGCCGTTGTGGCTATTGGTTATATTTAATGAAATTTCGCAAGCTAAACTGAGTCCAGTTCTCACTTCATGAGGGATGGGAAAGATGGCTCTAATTGCGTGCCCCGAATGCGCTCGGGAGGTCAGTACATTGGCGCCAACATGCCCGCACTGTGGAGCGCCGGTACCGCGCAACGGCGCGACGTGCGAGGGTAGCGCTGCGCCGGTCAAATCCCGAGGCACTGCTTCCAAGCCATCCAGGATTGTAAGCATAGGCGGCGGCTTCATCGTTCTATGCGTCCTGCTCGCAAGTTATGGAGTCGCAACGAAGTCGGCAGCTCCTGACCGAAACGCTGAAGCCGAGCCCGCCTGCGGTAAGGAGGACTTGTCTTGCCTCGGCAATAAGGGAGTGGTCGGGGCTGGCGTGTATTGCGCAAAGCCGATCGAAAGACTTGCACGGCACAGCGTCAAATGGACAGATGGCACTTTCGAGTTGAAGTTCGAGCGATTCCGTTGGCGGGACAAGAGTGCGGGGACAATCACCTACATTGGAGACAAGGCGGAATTTCAGAATGGGTTTGGTGCTTTCACCCCGGTAATTTACGAGTGTGACCTGGCCAGCGACAACAAAACCGTGCTTGACGTTCGCGTTGAAGAAGGCCGCTTGCCTTAAGCATCAGCCCGTCCCACACCGCGCTGCCGACCAGCGCCAGCAACGTACCAAGCAAAAGCCCGGCGCGCGGCCGGGCTGGCTGGATGGGCTGGGTCTACTGTGCCGACGGTGGCGCGGTGGACGACACCAGGCGCAAGGTGGGTTTGGCGCGACGCGGGTGCACTGCCGCCATCCGGGTCAGCTTGACGAGGGCCTCTTGCTGGCGCCGGTCGTCCATAGCGCCGAAAAGTTGGGCGATGTGCAACTGGGCGGCAGTCAGCGGTTCAGCAGAGTCCACTGGCTTCATTTACCGCCTCCTGACACCAGACGCAGCACCGGAGCGACGTAGCGCGGAAACCTCTTGGCCTGCCCTTCCATCGCGCGAAGATTATCGGAACGGCATTCATCGTCCATTGCGCGATATGCCGCAAGCCAGCGTTCCTCACCAGCGCTGAGTGGTGGGGCCGGCATCGGATTGAGAGGCTTCATTTTGCACCTCCGACGACAAGGCGCAGCGTCGGCTTGACGACACGCGGGAATAACCGTGCCTGGCTCTCCATTGCTATGAGGTTGCAGTGCCTGCGCCTTTCGTCCATCCTGCGGAAGGCATCAAGCCAGCGCTGATCGTCCTGGCTGAGTGCTGGCGCCGGCGGTGCTGAGATGCGCTTCATTTCGCACCTCCTGCAATCAAGCGCAGCTTTGGCTTGGCCCGAGCTGCAGCAACCTCCTGCAGGTAGCTTTCTGCGACTCGTTCAAACGTCTCGACCCAACGTCTTTTCGAACTAGGTGCAAGCTTGCGTAGTGCCAACGCAAAGCGGATTTCGAGATCGGTGAACTGCTGCGGTGACGAAGCGTCAGCGGCTATGAAGGGCTGCGGCCGGCGGCGTGCTGGTTTCGTCGTCTGCTCTGGGGATTGCGATTGCGCCTTGATGGCGAGGGGCGTGGTGGTGCCTGGCATGATGTAGCCTCCGTGTGTGGTGGTAGCCCGCACACCCCGTCGCCAAACGGGGTGAGCAGCAGATAGCAGGGTTGGCGAACCGGCACACACGGAAACCGGCATACCCGAAGGTATCCCCACCACTGCCGCTCATAGAGACGTGATGGTACGGACGAAAAAAATCCGCCTGTCGGCGGTTGTCCGCCATGTGTTATTCGAGTCGCCAAACCCGTCCCCTTTTTTTCTCAGGGGAGAGCTCAGGATAGGCCAGTGAGTAGCCAACCGTCAAGGCGTTTTCGTTCGGCCCGGATTTAGCAGTACCATGATCAGTTAAATTGAACCACCTGGGAGGGTGATATGGAGCATCCTGTTACTTGGGTCAAATTGGAGAAGTACACCGAGCTAACGGGCGACAGCATGGACGCCGTAAATGCTAGGCGGAAAGTAGGAAAATGGCTCGATGGGAATCAGTGCAAGATCGTGGATGGCCGCCTGTGGATTAACATACCCCTGCTGCGTCTGGCTGGCCCTGGTGTGCCGCGCGTTCATGGCTGCTCTCCAAGGTCGAACGAACCCTGCGGATCAGCAGAATCAGTGCGGCGGCCAGGCAGCAACACGTAGCGGGCAATTTGACAATGCACCAGCCCGTCTGGCCCCTCAACACGTTCGCGGTATGAATCGATCCTGTATCCGGCCTCCTGCAACTCCTGGACACGCGTGGCGATACGGTAGAAGCCCAGTCCAACGCCCTCCAGGGTGTTCAGGCCACGGCGGCCGAGGTACTGCAGCACACCGAGCAGCGTCTCGCGCTGGGTGCGACCCGTAGTGTCCCGCAAGAACAGGCCGGCGCGACGCACCTCGCGGCGCAGCTTTGCGATATACTGATTGGATACCTTCAGCACCTTGATTTGCCCACCCACATCGCCTGCCAGCTTCGTGGATCGAGCGCCCCTTTTAGGGGCGTTTCGTTTTTCAGTCATCGCGTGCGCCTCACTGCACGTCGACGCTGTAGTTCAGCGGATCTGCGAAGAAGCGGTGGAGTTCGCGGTTGTTGTAGCAGGTGCAGCGCGGGCTGAGATGGATATGCCCGGGCGCCTTCCAGCTCGCGCAGCTCAGCCTTTAACCTTTCCATGCTTGGCGGGCGGCCTCTCCCGTCCAGCTTCACCTGGGATCGCTTGGGTGTGGCCTTGCGGCCCTTTATCTTGGCAATTTCAGATTTGATAAATGAAATGTCATCGTGAACTGCATCGATACGCCTTTTCACAAAGGTCCGATCGAGTAGCCCTGTCTGCACGCCCACCGCTCAAGCGACCTTGCCGAAATTTCCGGGGATGATTTCAGCGCCCGTGCGTAGAGCATCCAGATAGTCGGCCCAGCGCTGCATCATCGCGCGGCGCGCCGGTAGGTGCGCGGTGCGGTTGTACGCGCGGCCGTTCGGATCTTTCACGGCATGGGCCAGCTGGTGCTCGATCAGGTCGACACGCTCACCAAGCACCTCGTCCAGGATCGTCCGTGCCATCGCGCGGAAGCCGTGGCCGGTCATCACTTCCTTGCTGTAGCCCAGGCTTCGCAGCGCGGCGTTGATCGTGTTCTCGCTCATGCAGCGCTCGCCGGTGCGGATGCTGGGGAACACGTACTTCCCATGTCGGCTGATCGCCTCCACGCCGCGCAGTAGTTCGACGGCCTGACTAGACAGCGGCACGATGTGGTCATTTTTCATCTTCATCTTGGCGCCAGGGATGCGCCACTCAGCGGCGTCGAGATCCAGCTCGGCCCATTCCATCGCGCGCAACTCGCCGGGCCGCTGGAAGACGAGAGGGGCGAGTTTGAGCGCGGCGGTTGCAAAGGGATGGCCGCTGTAGGAGTGGATGGCGCGTAGCAGCTCAGCCACCTGTTTCGGCTCGGTGATGGCAGCATAGTGTGAGGCCGGAATCGCCGCCAGCGCGCCACGAAGGTCTGCGGTGACATCGCGCTCGGCCACACCGACCGCCACCGCGTAGCGAAACACCTGACCGCAAAGCTGCTTGATCTTGTGGGCCGACTCGATGGCGCCACGCTCTTCAATCTTCTGCAACGCCGCCAGTACATCGCGCGGCTTGATGGTCGAAATGGGCATCGCGCCGATGTGAGGGAAGATGTCCTTTTCCAGCCAGTTGGTAATTTTCAGCTGCGTGCTTTCGGCGCGATCCGATGCTGTTTTGAGCAACCACTGGCGGGCGTTCGCCTCAAAGGTGTGAATCGCCGCCGCCGCCCTCGCCTGCTTGGCCTCGCGTTTCGCCTGGCCGGGATCGATTTCCGCAGCCCGAAGCTCTCGCGCGTTGGCGCGGGCGGCCCGCGCTTTGCTGAGGCTCACTTCCGGGTAGCTTCCGAAGGACAGGCGGCTCTCCTTGCCCGAGGCCTGGACGAACTTCATGCGCCAGAGCTTTGAGCCGGTCGGCATGACCTCCAGATACAGGCCGCCGCCATCGGCAAGCTTGTAGGGCTTGTCCTTGGGCTTGGCGTTCTTCACCTGGATATCGGTCAGCGGGGAAACGATCCTTGGCATTTTAGGGGCATCCGTTGGGGCACTTTGTGCACATGCCCCTTACGATGCCCCGAAAAGTCATGGCTGTCAATGGTCAAACTTGGGCAGTACGGGTACAAAAAAGCCCCTAAGCGTCTGATTTCTTAGGGGCTTCTGGCCAAACTTGGGCAATGTTGGTTAGTGCGGTGGTGCCCCGAGCCGGAATCGAACCGGCACAGCCTCACGGCCGAGGGATTTTAAGTCCCTTGTGTCTACCAGTTTCACCATCAGGGCCCACACAGCCCGCCATTATGCCATGACCATGCATGAATACCAAATTTCGGCTCCAGGCAGCGGCGTCAGTCCGGCGATGGCGTGGGACCGTGCTTGGCCTGCCCCAGCTTCTGCGCCTTGTAGATGCCCGTGTGGCCGGAGAACAGATACGCCACCACGCAGCCCAGCGCCGCATATGGCCCGATCTCCGGCCCGAACAGCTCGATCGCCATGATGGTGGACGCCAGCGGCGTATTGGCCGCGCCTGCGAACACGGCCACGAAGCCTATCCCCGCCAGCAGCGCGACAGGCATGTGCAGCAGCGGCGCCAACGCATTGCCCAGCGTCGCGCCGATGAAGAACAGCGGCGTCACCTCCCCGCCTTTGAAGCCCGTCCCCAGCGAACCCACGGTGAACGCGAACTTTCCGATAAAGTCCCACGGCGCCAGGGGGTGCTGGAAGGCCTCCACCATCACTGGGATACCCAGGCCGATATAGCGCGTGCCGATCAGCGACACCGCCAGCGCCACCACCAAGCCGCCGATCACAGGCCGCAGCGGCGCGTAAGACACATGCCGCTTCATGAAGCCCGTCAGCCCATGCGTGGCCTTGGCAAAGGCCATGCCCACCAGCCCAAACGCGATGCCGGCCACCAGCACCGCCAGCACACCCCACACCGTGACCGGCGCCATTGCATGCATTGCATAAGGCGTGTGATGCACGCCCCATGCCAGTCCCACCTGGTCGGCGGCGATGGCGGCCACCATGCAGGGGAAGATGGCGTCGTAGCGCAGACGTCCAATGGACAGCACCTCCAGCCCGAAAATCGCACCCGCCAGCGGCGTGCCAAACACGGACGCAAAGCCGGCGCTGATACCGGACATGAGCAGGATGCGGCGGTCTTCATGCCGCAGGCGGAATACGTGCGTCAGCTGATCTGCGAGCGCTCCACCCATCTGCACTGCGGTCCCCTCGCGACCCACGGAGGCGCCGAACAGGTGCGAGATCACCGTCCCCACCAGCACCAGCGGCGCCAGGCGCAGTGGCACCACCTTCTTGGGATCGTGGATCTCGTCGATCAGCAGATTATTCCCCGCCTCCACCGACTTGCCCAGCTTGAGATAAACCCATCCCACCGCAAATCCCGCCAGCGGCAGCAGCCAGATGATCCAGCGGTGGGCTTCGCGCCAGCCGGTGGCCCAGTCCAGCGCGAACAGGAAGAATGCAGAGGCGGTGCCGCTCAGCGCCGCGATCAAACCGGCGATGAGCGTCCACTTGCCGATGTACGGCAGCAGGGAGATTTGTTCGGGATAGCGGGATTTATTCATTGCCCGTCACTGTAAACCAAATCAATGATGGTGCATATCTCCGCCGCGCTTCACGTCCATGGCCGCAGCATCCTGCGCCGCTTCCGGTGCGCCGGGCGCGCGTGGTGCGGGCGGCAGCTCGCCCGTCCACTCGTGCGCCACCGTGCCCTTGGGATGCTGATACCAGCCCGGATCCTTATAGTCGTTACGCGCCAGCCCTTCCCGCACTTTGACCACAGTGAACATGCCGCCCATGTCGATGCCGCCAAACGGCCCTTCCCCGCTCATCATGGGCAGCGTGTTTTCCGGAAGCGGCATCTGCATGCCGTTCATGGCCGTGCCCTTGTCACCCATGGTCATGTAGCCGGGGACCAGATTGTTGATCTTCTCCGCCACGCCACGATGGTCGACGCCGATCATGGTCGGCACGGAATGCCCCATGGCGTTCATCGTGTGGTGCGATTTGTGGCAGTGGAAGGACCAGTCGCCCGGCTCGTCGGCCACGAACTCGATGGCGCGCATCTGGCCCACGGCAATATCCGTGCTCACCTCCGGCCAGCGCGCGGACGGGCGTATCCAGCCGCCGTCCGTGCCCGTCACCTCGAAACTGTGTCCGTGCAGGTGCACAGGATGATTGGTCATGGTCAGATTGCCGACACGGATACGCACGCGGTCATTACGCCGCACCACCATGGGATCAATGCCGGGGAAGGCGCGGCTGTTGAAGGTCCACAGGTTAAAGTCGGTCATGGTGTTGATGCGCGGCGTGTAGCTGCCCGGGTCGATGTCGTAGGCATTCAGCAGGAAGACGAAATCGCGGTCCACCGCGTGCAGCGCCGGATCCTTCGGATGTGTAACCCAGAAGCCCATCATCCCCATCGCCATCTGCGCCATTTCATCGGCATGCGGGTGGTACATGAAGGTGCCGGGATTCTTCGCCACGAATTCGTAGACGAAGGTCTTGCCGGGTTCGATGCCGGGCTGGGTCAGGCCCGTCACGCCGTCCATGCCGTTGGGCAGGCGCTGGCCGTGCCAGTGGATGCTGGTGTGCTCGGGCAGCTTGTTGGTGACGAAGATGCGCACGCGGTCGCCCTCCACCACCTCGATTGTCGGGCCGGGACTCTGGCCGTTGTAGCCCCACAGATTGGCCGTCATGCCGGGGGCGATTTCGCGCACCACCGGCTCGGCTACGAGGTGGAATTCCTTGACGCCGTCCTTCATGCGCCATGGGAGCGTCCAGCCGTTAAGCGTGACGACGGGGTTGTAGGGGCGGCCGTTGGGCGGCGTCAGCGGCCCTTGCGTGGCGGCGGACGATTGGCTGGGCGCTTCGGGCAGCGAGGCCGCACCGGCTTTGGTGACAAGGCCGGCGCCGATCATGGCGGCGCCGCTCAGGAAGGATCGACGGGTGGTCATGGATTGGCTCCGGTTGGTGCGTTCTGCGATGCGGGTGATGCGGACGATGCGGCATTCTGCGCGGCGGGCAGGCGGCCGCCAAGGGCTGCTTCCAGATTGGCCTGCGCCAGCCAGAAGTCCTTGAGGGCGCCAATGTAGCCGTTGACGGCGGCGGCTTGTTCGCGGGCGTCCGCCAGCAGTTCGAAGACGCTCACCAGCATGCCGTTGTAGCGCAACAGGGTCTGGTCCGAGATCTGCTTGCGCAGCGGGATCACACTGTCGCGGTAGTGGCGGGCCAGATCATAGGTACTGTGATAGGCAGCATAGCTTTCACGGGCTTCGCTGCGGGCGTTGCTGGCGACGGCGGCCAGGCGATGCACGGATTGCATATAGCTGGCTTCTCCGCGCGCCACGCGGGCGTCGCCCCAGTCGAACAGCGGGATTTCCAGCGTCAGCTCGTAACCGGGCGCGCTTTTGCCGCCACTGCTGTTCTTCACCGCGCCCAGATCGAGCACGTTGATGAAGCGCGTGCCGCGCGTCAGGCCGAGGGCGGCGGCGGTGTGCTGCGTTTCCAGCGTGGCGGCCTGGATATCGAGGCGCTCGTGCAGCGCGGTCTGCTCGACGTCGACCAGCGTGCGTGGTGAGTCCGGCAGTTCGGGCAGATGGTCGGGCAGCGGATACGCTGCCTGCGCGCCGGAGAGGCCGAGCAGCCGCGCCAGCTTTTCGCGCGCGGCGATAGCGGCCATGTCGGCGCGGCTGGCGTCTGCCACCGCCTGCGCATGGTAGGCCTGCTCGCGGGCGAGATCGAGCTGGCTCCAGTTGCCGGCCTGCCGCATGCGGTTTGCCAGTTCGGCGCCGGCTTCGGCGGAGGCGCTGATTTGCTTCGCATACGCGGACGATTGGATGGCGGCAACGGCCTCCACCCAGGCACGGCGCGTATCGGCGGCCACTTTCAGCGCCTCTTCCGCCACCAGCAGCTTGGTCTGCTCGTAGCGGCGGGCTTCGATGCGGCTGGCCAGCGGCGCGGTCAGCACGTTGAGCAGATTGAAGGTCAGCGTGCGCTCGATGCCCACATCGCTACCGTCATGCGTGCGTTTGAAGTCCAGCACGGGATTTTGCAGGCGGCCTGCCTGCACCAGGTCCGCTTCCGCGATGCCCAGCGACCAGTATGTGGCCTGCAAAGAGCGGTTGTTCAGCAGCGCGATCTGGACGGCGTCGTCCATCGACAGCGGCTGTTCGAGTTTTTTGGCGATCAGTTGAGTGAGAGCGCTGGCGTCTTCGTCGTTGCGCAGCAGGCGCATATCGCTGGCGGACGCGCCCAGCCGGTCATGGCTGATGCGCGCCACGGTACTGAATCCGCCGTCTTCCGACAGCGATGCGCAGCCGGACAACAGCAGCGCCGCTGCAGCGCCTGCGGCGAGTTTATGCAGACATGTCATGTCTTACACCTTGATTGAATTGATGGGAGATGCGCGCAGCAAAGGGCCGCGCAGGGTCAGGCGTGCTGGCCTTGAGGGGGACGTTCGGGATGTTCGGGATCGACGGCAGGCAGGAAGCCCGCGTACATGGAAATGGGAGCCGAAGCGCCGGGCAGCGCAGGCAGCAAGGACGGCATGCAGGGAGCCAGCGCGACACCAGCGCAGCATGCCGCGCCACCGCATTTCAGCGAGCCATGGCCGCCAACAGCGTGATCGTGATGGTTCTGCATCGGCGTAATGCCGGCGGTTGCAGCCGCAGCGTGGTCACCGTAGGGCGAAGCGGCAGCCACGCCATCATGCGCCCCGGCGGCGGCCGCAAGCATCGCAGCGTGATCATGCTGCGGGGGAGCGGCCGTTGCAGCCGACGCCGCGCCGTGCATTCCGTCCGCGCACGGCATCATCGTCGCGGACGCAAAACCCTGCACGGGCAACGCCAGCAACATCAGCCACACAACGATTGATCGGAACACGACAGTCATCCGGCTATGGTAACACAGCCGTCAAGCCCCGCTTCAGGCCAAGCGCATGGTCGGATTGGCGAGCAGATTGTCGATCTGCCGCACCGCCTCCTCGCAGGCGGCCGTGACTGCGTCCTCCTCCTGCGCGCGCACAAACTGCATGGTCGCGCCCTCGAACACAGCCGCGCCGTGCGCGTCCGGACGCTGGATATCGCAGCTGGCGGTCCATTTGCCTTCCGTGGTCGGCAGCGCTACAGGGATGATGTCCCATCCCTTGTAATGAATTTTACCCATGGCCGCTCCTTTCGGTCTCTGAGGAACAGACTATCACGAAGCGGCCTCCCGCGAGCGCACGGCAGGATGGGTAAAACGGCTTAGTCGTCGCTGTCGACTTTCGCCGCGCGGCCCAGCGGCTGATCCATATTCGCCAGATACCAGCTGAGCGAAGTCAGCACGGCCACATGGCGCTGCAGATCCATCGGATTGACCTTGTCCAGCGTGTCGGCCGGCGTGTGATGGTAGTTGAAGTAGCTGTGGCCATCGACCAGCGGCTCGAACATCGGCACGCCCTCCTTCTCCATCAGGCTCAGGTCCGCGCCGGCGGCGCTGTCGCGGCGCTGGATCACGTTCGCGCCAATCGGCTCCAGCGCGGCCTGCACTGGCGCCAGCAGCTTCTGCGACTCAAACGGCACGCTGGTGAGCAGGCCGAACGGACGACCGCCACCGGAATCGCTCTCGATGCCGGCGATGTGCTTCTCCGCCTTGTCCTTGTTGGCCGCGTGGTAGGCCTTGCCGCCGCGCGTGCCGTTTTCCTCGTTCATCCAGGCGATCATGCGGATCGTGCGGCGTGGGTGCAGGTCCAGCTTCTTCAGCGTCTCCAGCACGCCCATGGCGCCAGCCACGCCGGTGCCATCGTCATTGGCGCCGGTGGCCAGGTCCCAGGAATCCAGGTGGCCGGAGACGATCACGATTTCGTCGGCCTTGTCGGTGCCCGGCAGATCGGCGATCACGTTGAAGCTGTCCGCGTCCGGCAGAATCTGCGGCGTCAAGGTCAGATGCATTTTCAGCGGGCCGCGCGCGGACAGGCGCGAGATCAGCATCGCGTCTTCCGAAGTCACGGCGGCGGCGGGAATGCGCGCGCCGTCAACCAGGCCGGTGGCGCCAGTGTGCGGAATGCGGAAATCGGCGCCGCCGACCGAGCGCACCAACGCTGCCGCCGCGCCCATCTCAGCCGCCATCTTCGGACCGGCAAAGCGGTAAGCCGCGCCGTGGCCGTAAGCCTGGCCCGCCAGGCCGCGGTCCGCCATCTCCTGGTCGAAAGGCACGTCGAACAGCACGATATTGCCCTTCACCTGAGCGGCATGCGCCTGCAGATCAGCGACGCTCTTCACCACGATCACCGGCGCGGTCAGGCCGGCGGCAGGCGTCGCGCCCGATCCGCCCAGCGCCGTCAGCACCACGCGCTGGGTGATGCCGGCCGGACGGCCCGCGTAATCCACCAGCTCCGCCTTCTCTTCGCCGCGCACCCAGTGCGGCACCTTGACCGGCTGCAGCGTGACAGTCGCGCCCAGCTTGCGCATGGCGGCGGCCACCTGCTCCACCGCCGCCGCGGCGCCGGGAGAGCCGGACAGGCGCGGGCCCACCAGGTCGGTCAGGTCGGACAGGCGCTCGAAGGCATAGTTATCCTGCATCGCACTGTCTCGAATGCGGGCCAGGGTGGCGGGATCGTTGGCTGGCGCGGCGATAACGCCGGCACTCATCAGGGCTGCGGCCAGGACGCTCAGATTTTTGAAGACGGATTTCATGCGGTTCCTATGATTATTTTGATTAAAAGGGAGTCCAGCAAACCCGAGAAGATAGCGCATCGGACAGCGCTTGTCATCCATGTTATTTTGCTATTACCATAAGTCACCCAACCGTTCGAAAGCATCTATGCTCAAGGGACAACTGTGCACGGTCCGCCATCTGCTCACGGCCGACCTGAATACCTTCATCGCGCTGGTCAACGACCTGCCCTCGCGCGGCGACTATTTTTCCACGCACTTCAAGTCGCCGGAGACGATGCGCAAGGAGTTCGTCCAGAACGGCTTCGTCACCGAGGACAGCGAGTTGTTCGTCATTGAGGACAACGCGCATCACCACATCGTCGGCGTCATCACCCACTTCAAGGGGCGCACGCCCGTCTGCCGCGAGGTCGGCTATCGCCTGTTCGACGGCGCGCTGGCGGGAAAAGGCTATGTCACCGAAGCCTGCCGCCTGCTGATCGACCATCTGTTCAAGGTCTACCAATACCACCGGCTGGAGCTGCTGTCCGCGCCGGAAAACGGCGCCTCGATACGAATCGCGGAAAAATGCGGCTTTACGGGAGAAGGCATACTGCGCGAGGCCTTCTTCATCGGCGGGCGTTACTGCGACGTGGCCGTCTACAGCCTGCTGCGGCCCGAGTGGGAGCAGCACCTGCGCTAATTGGCCGGCATCCGGATTTGCATCCAGATGTTACAAGCCATTACCGGTCAGCGTGCTTTGTAAGATTCTGTATTACCCATGGTGATTTTCCGGCCGAACTATATAGTGAAGCCATGGAAGGCCTGAACGATCATCCCGATCGGGGCCGGAATAAGGGGAATCACCATGCTGAACAAAAAAGTCCTGGGTGTTGTCGTACTGGCTGCCGCTGCTCTGTCTTCAACTGCGGCGATGGCAGATGATCGTGGCCTGAATACCGTGGCAGGCGCCGTGGTGGGCGCAGCGATCGGCAACAGCGCCGGCGGCCGTGACGGCGCGATTATCGGCGGCGTCCTGGGTGCGGCCGTGGGCAACAGCATCAGCACTGGTGATCGCTATCGTGATCGCGGCGGCTACGTGGAGACCCGCGTCTACAGCCGCCCCGCCCCGGTCTACTACGAACCGGCTCCGGTCTACTACGCTCCGTCGCCGCGCGTGGTATATGTTGAACCGCGCCCCTACTATCATGACCATTACTGGCATGAGCGCGAATACCGCGAGGAGCGCTGGGAACATCATCACGGCCGCTAAGCCGTGATGTGATGAACATGGGCGAGGGACTTACTCAGTCTTCTCGCCCAGTACCGTCGACAGGTACTCCACGATTTTCTTGCCACGCTCCGTATCGGGGCTTTCTCCCAGCATTTTCTGATACAGCTTGCGCGCGGTCTTCTCGGTGAAGGTCTGCGTGATGACCACGTTCGGCGAATGGCACTTCGAGCAGGTCTGCTTGACCAGCACCGCGTTCGGTCCCGGCGGGAATGGCGAAGGATCGCCGCTTTCGTCGACGGCAGGCGTCTGATCGGCTGCAATGGCGGCAGCGGCGCCCAGCGCCAGCAGGCCGGCGAGGATGTATTTGGTTGCTTTCATTTTTTACTCCATATTCATCTGGAAGTTTTCCCACATATAGTCCGCCCAGTACTCGTTCATGAACAAAAAGAGTTCGTGGGTCAGATTGATAATCTTGCGGGTGCAGTATTCATAGTCGGCGTCGCCCTCGCCTTCCAGCAGCAGCGATAGCGTGCCCTCGCGCAGGCGCACGGACGCACGCGCACGCGCCGGATCGACGCGCCGGTGCTCCGGCACATCCTCCGCCGCGCGGCCCTTGAGCCAGGCCTTGATCTCCTTGTGCATCATCGAATTGGCTTCGACATTGGGCAGCAGATCGGCCAGCGACAGGCGCTGCTGCTTAGGCTCGCAGCCCAGCGTGAACGGCTGGCCATACAGCCAGCCGAAGTGGAAGTCGACGCCGTTGCGGCGCGGCTCCACGCGGTAGTCCTGAAACACGCCGCGGCTGGCGTAGTCCTGCAGGACCGCGCCGACCGCCTGCTGCGCATCGACGGTGAGATGATCGTCCATGCGCTCCGCCTCAGTGGTAGTACGAGGTCACGCCCGGTTCCACCTTGCCCAGGAAGCCAGGTGGATACTTCTCGCGCTGCCAGTACTCCTTCTTGCCCTGCACGTTGAGCACCACCGGCATGCTCGTTTCCGACGCCAGCTTGTAGGCCTTCTTCAGCGCCGGCGTGAACTCCTCCGGCTTGGTGATGTACATGCCATGGCCGCCCAGCGCCTCCGCCATCTTGTCGTAGCGGATATTCTCCTGGAACAGGTGCATGGGCAGCGCCTTCGGCTCGTCATCCTGCAGATACCAGGTGCCCCAGGCGTTGTTGTTGTAGACGATGATGATGGCCGGGATGCGGAACTTGGCCAGCGTCTCCACTTCCATGCCGGAGTAGCCGAAGGAAGCGTCGCCCATGATGGTGATGGTCGGATGGCCCTTGTACTTGGCCTGCGCACCGATGCCTTCCTTGACCGCCACGCCCGCGCCCACGGCATAGCCCACGTCCGCGCCCACGGTGCCGAACTGGTACTGGCCGTTCATGATCTGCGCCGGTCGGTAGGCGCGCAGCCAGCGCCGCGTATAGCGCGCGATGCCGAAGCCGCCGGAGCCGATCAGGGTCTGCTCCTTGGGCAGGTTACCGCGGTAGAGGAAGTCCGCCAGCTCCTTGGCGATGACGGCAGGATGCACGGCGTCCTTATAGCCCAGCACCTGCTTGTAGATCTCGTCGTTCTCGGCCTCGAATTTCTTGCGCGCGCTGACGATTTCGGCCAGCCACTCGTCGTGCTTCATGGCCGGCGCCTGCGCCGCCAGCACTTCCAGCGCCGCCTTCTCGTCGCTGACGATGCCCACCTCGATGGGGATATTGCGGCCGATGTCTTCCGCCGCCGGGTCGATGCGGATATAGCGCGCATCGGGGCCGAAGGCGTATTCGCCGATATTCGGCATGCAGTACTGCCCCACCAGCATCACCACGTCGGCGCTGGCCAGCGCGTCCGGCGAGCAGGTGGCGGACAGTGGATGGTCGTCCGGGAACTGGCCGCGCATCGCGCCCGATTCCACCACCGGGATCTGCGTCTTCTCGGCGAACTGGCGCAGCGCGTCCCAGGCTTTGGAGTAGAACACGCCCGTGCTGGAGACGACGATGGGTCGCTTGGCCTGCTGCAGCAAGGCGATCGCCTTGGCCACATGAACCGGCGACGGATTCGGCTTGGCGTCCGTGCGGTACAGGCTCTTGTCGAAGTTGTAGGCGATGTCGCCCGGCTTGGTCAGCTTGCCGTCGGCCGCTTCAGCCGCGAAGTCCAGGTGCACGGGACTGGGCACGCCCGTCTTCAGCTGGCGGAAGGCGTAGGCCGCGTATTCGTGGTTGCGGCGCGCGTTCACCAGGCGCTTCTGCCACTTGACCATGCGCGCGGTGACGGACTGCTGCTCCATCAGCTGGATGGCGGCTTCCGTGTCTTCCTCACGCACGCTCTTGTTCGAGGACATGAACAGCACCGGAGTGCGCGCCGCCTTGGCGTTGGCCAGCCCCGAGATCAGATTGGTGAAGCCCGGACCTTCCGTGCCCGAGGTGGCGGACACCTCGCCCGTCACGCGGGTGAAGGCGTCGGCCGCGTGGGCCATGGAGCGCTCGTCGCGGCCCGTGTACGTAGGAATGCCGATGGCCGCCATGGCATGGGTTACGGTATAGTTACCGGGGCAGCAGAACAGCGCCGCCAGGCCCTCGGCCTGGCAAGCCTTGGCAAACAGGGTGGCGCCGTTCATGGGCAGCTTGGGCGCTTCCGGCGGCGTTTTGGCGGAAATGTCGAAGGCGTCTGGCCGCGGCAAAGGCTGGCCCGCGGCTTCCTTGTTCGCGGCGGCGGCTTGCGCCATGACGCCGGCCGAAGCGGCGCCGGCGGCCAGCAGGCCGGAAGCTTTAAGGAAGCTGCGCCGCGAAGGCAGATGGTCGGCAGAGTCGCCAGCGCTAGAAGGGAGGAGTTTTGGATCGGTCTCGTTCATGGTCTTATCCTTGTACGTTATCTGCGTAGCCCGTCAGCGCTGCGGGCTGTCAACATTTTATACGCGATAATAAATGTACGTATTGCCTGTTCCCCCTCGGAAAACACGTATGCCAAAAGTACGATAGTTCCTCAGCGGCAATTTGTCATTCATGGTAGACTGTTGTCGTTGAGCAAGTCATATACATAAAATCTTGTCAACATAACAATCCTCTCTCAGCCTCAGGGCAAATCCATCATGAAAAATCTGAAAATTGGCACCCGCCTGGCAGCGGGCTTTGGCTTGATTCTGGTATTTATGGCAATTGTCACCGCCATCGGAATCAGCCATATGCAAACCGTGGCGGACGCCACTCGTGACATGATGCAGCAACCGCTGGCGAAAGAACGCCTCATCAGCGACTGGTATCGGGTCATCCACACCGGCGTGCGCCGCACGGGCGCCATCGTCAAGAGCAGCGACCCGTCGCTGACCGCCTTCTTCGCCGAAGACACGGCCGCCGGCACCAAGGAAGTGGAAGAACTGCAGAAGCAGGTCGTGCCGCTGATCGAGGAAGGCGCGGAGAAAGAGGTCTACAACCAGATGCTGGAGCAGCGCAAGCGCTACCTGGGCGCGCGCGACAGCATCATCAAGCTGAAAAAAGAAGGCAAGCTGGATGAAGCCGACGCGCTGATGACGGACACCTTCGTTCCCTCGTCCAAGGTGTACCTGGCGTCGCTGCAGAAGATGCTGACCATGCAGCGCAAGGCCATCGACGACCAGGCGGCCCAGGTGGAAGCCCTGTATGAGCGCAGCCGCACCTTCATGATCGCCTTTGCCGTAATCATGCTGGCCTTCGGCGCGGTCAGCGCCTGGTGGCTGGCGCGCGGCATCGTGCTGCCGCTGCACCGCGCGGTGGACATCGCCGTCGCCGTGGCGGACAAGGATCTGCGCAGCGACATCGTGGTCGATTCGTCCGACGAAACGGGCCGCCTGCTGCAGGCGCTGAAGACCATGAACGACGGCCTGACGGAGATCGTCACCGAAGTCCGCTCCGGCACCGACAACATCGCCAACGCCTCGACCGAAATCGCCAGCGGCAACCTGGATCTGTCCTCGCGCACGGAAGAACAGGCCAGCAGCCTGGCCGAAACGGCATCGTCGATGGAGCAGCTGACCTCCACCGTGAAGCAGAACGCGGACAACGCGCGCCAGGCCAACCAGCTGGCCATGACCGCCTCCGAAGTGGCGCAGCGCGGCGGCGCCGTCGTGGCGGAAGTGGTGCACACCATGGACGAGATCAATTCTTCCGCGCGCAAGATCGTGGATATCATCTCCGTCATCGACGGCATCGCCTTCCAGACCAATATCCTGGCCCTGAACGCGGCCGTGGAAGCGGCGCGCGCGGGCGAACAAGGCCGCGGCTTCGCCGTGGTGGCGACGGAAGTGCGCAACCTGGCCCAGCGCAGCGCGGCGGCGGCCAAGGAGATCAAGGAACTGATCGGCAATTCGGTGGACAAGGTCGATGCCGGCACCTCGCTGGTGTCGCAGGCCGGCGCCACCATGGACGAAGTGGTGACCAGCATCCAGCGCGTGACCGACATCATGGGCGAGATCACCTCGGCCAGCGCCGAGCAGAGCTCGGGCATCGAGCACGTCAACCTGGCCATCGGCCAGATGGATTCGGTGACGCAGCAGAACGCGGCGCTGGTGGAGGAAGCGGCAGCCGCTGCGGCCTCACTGCAGGACCAGGCGGCGGCGCTGGCACAGGTGGTCAGCATCTTCAAACTGTCCGACAGCCACCGCCGTGGTGCGGCGGCGCACGCTCCGGCGTCCGCCTCCCGTTCGGAGCCGCGCCTGCGCCTGACGGCCTGACGCCCTTCCCCTGACGTATCCGCGCGGCCCGCGCGGGGCTCCCTTGCTGGAGTCCTGCGCGGGCCGCGTGCTTTTCCGCCCCCCCCGCTAGACAGCTCCAACGGCGCTTGGCCGAGGGGAAATCATGACGACAGCAGACGCAATCATCGCTTTGGAACTGGGCCACTACCGCCTGCGCGAGCAGATCGGCGGATCGGCCTACGGTGTGATCTGGCGCGCCAGCGGGCCGCAGGGCACACGCGACGTGGCCATCAAGCTGATTAACGAGGAGCAGATGGCCCGCGCCGAGCCGCTGCTGCGGGAGCGCTGGATCGCCAGCGCGGCCAACGAAATCGCCTTCCTGCAGTCGCTGGAGCCCTGGGACGAGCGGCATATCGTGCGCCTGCTGGACTGCGGCTGGCATGAGGGCCTGCCCGTTCTGGCGCTGGAGCTGATGGGAAGCGATCTGGGACGGCATATCTCGCAGCTGAAAGCGCGCGACGAGTCGCCCGCCTTCCCGCTGGTGCTGGACTGGATGGGACAGCTCAACCAGGCGCTGGCCAAGGTTCACCAGTATGGCTGGCGATATCTGGATCTGAAACCCGCCAATGTGCTGTTCGATCCGCATCTGAACACGGTCAAGCTGGCGGACTTCGGCACCAACCGCCAGCTGGCGCAGCTGCACGCCCACTCGTACGCAGGCACCGCCAACTGGCAGGCGCCCGAGCAGTTCTTCCCTATTCCCGGCGGCGGTTATGCGACGGATGCGCGCAGCGATTATTTTTCGCTCGGGGCCTTGTTCTACTTCCTCGTAACGGGCGGACAGCCGCTGCGCTTCTGCAGCGACTGCGGGCAGGCGTACCGCGTACATCACACGGAAGGCGCGCAGGTGCTGCTGCGGCAGAACGGCGGCGCGCTGCCTGTGGTGCTGAACGAGGACGAGGAGGCGCTGTTCGCCGCCCGTATCACCCGCAGCCACCCGCGTGCGCAAGAAGCGGCGCTGGCGCTTCTTCGGGCTTTGCTGGAAGCCGATCCCGAGAAGCGTCCACGGCACGCCATCCAGATCAGCCGCATGTTAAGCGCGATCCAGAGCGCCGTGCCGGAACGCGCCATGCCCGGCCTGCCCGAATTCGCGCAGGGCCTGCGCCGTCCGACGTCCAGCAACGGCTGGTTCCGCATCCAGGAGGCGCGATGAGCCCATCCTCCCGCCCCGCCCTGCGCGCCGTGCCGTCCTCGCGCCCAGACGCCCGCTCCGATGCACGCGACGGCCCGCGCAGCAGCAGTCGACATTCCTCCGGCCTGCGTGGTTTCGCCAGCATCAGGCAGTCCACCGTGCAGGCACTGCTCTCCTTGCCACGTCGCGCGGTCACGTTCGCGCTTCGGCATATCGGTTTCGCGGCGACGATTGGCGCGCTCCTGCTTCTCTGCGGCCTGCAAGCGCTTTCCCTGTGGCGCGCACCAGCCGCATGGCTGCCGTCCACCATCACCGTGCGGCTGGCGGCGGGAGAAAGCATCACGCTTGGCCAGCGCGAACTGGCTGCGCCGCAGGCGGACAAATCGCATCTGTCCCTGCGTCGCGATCCCCAGCAAGGCTGGATGCTGCGCAATCTGAGCGCGTCGCGGCAGGTGATTCTGCTGCGCGACGGCGCTGAGCAACGCATGGGCAGCACCCCGCTCACGCCAAAGCAGCGCTTCCAGATCAATGGCACGGTCTTCGAGGTGGTGGCCGCCAGCGACCGCAGCGTCGCCTTCGCCCGCGACGGCCACGCATGGCGCTACGACGGCGCGGTGCTCTATCACGACGGCCGCCAGCAGGACGCCTGTCCCGACGCGCACTTCGCCTCGCGCATGCTAGCGATGTGGGACCGCTGGATGCCCGCCATGCTGTCGATCGACCGTCCATTGACCTTCGGCGGCAATCTGCACTGCGACAATCGCCTTGGCCTGCCCGGCGTGACGTCCGGCGCCGCGCAAATCTCCCGTCACGAAGGACGGCTGGAGCTGATAGCAACGTCGCCAGACGGCGAGCGCGCATCCGTCCTGCTTCACCACGACGGCGAGCGAACCGATTTGCGCCAGCAGGAAGCGCCGCTTGCAGGCGTCAACGCCATCATCGTTGGCCACACGCGCTTCCAGCTCGACACCCAGCCAGACCGGCTGACGCTCACGCCCAGCCGCCACATCGCACTCTCGCCCGCGCCCGACCTCAAACTGCCCGAGCAGATCGACTGGCAATGGCAGCAGCGCGACCTGTGGAAGACGCCAACCGGCAGCGGCATCCACGCCGAAAACGCCCACTGGATCGCGATAGCATTCAGCCTCATCGCCATCGCAGCGCTGCTATGCACCCGCGCCTTCGCCGCCGCGCGCCATATCGGCGACAACATGCGCGCCCCAGTCAAAAGCCGCTCCGGCACTCCCGTCGCTGGCCGCCAGTCCGTCGCCGCAGTCGCCACAACCGCGTCGACCGCCGCAGCCAACTCTGCCAGCTCAGCCAGCTCAGCCAGCCGTCGCACGGAATCTCTCCACGCAGGCGCCAGGACTACTACCAGCTCACTTGCTGGGCAGCGCTGGCAGCTGGGCGCCGGACTGCTGGCCTCCTTCTGCATACTGTTCTGCGGCGCGGCCGCACTTGTGATGCAGCGCTTCGGCGCGCCACCGTCCGCCGCCTGCTCCATGCTGCTGGCCGCAAGCGCCCTGCTGCTGTGGCTCGCCCTGCCCGGCCGCCTGTCGCTGGCGACGTCCACCGCCGTCATCCTGCTCGCCATCGGCCTGCTGGCGCAGCTGGAGCTGGGCCTTGGCGCGCCGGAATCCTCCTGGCTGCGCTACTACCAGAAAAGCGCCGCCATGCTCGCCATTGGCGCGGGACTCGGCGGCCTGCTGCGCGTCTGGGCCGTTCACCACGCCACGCGCGGAGGCTATCTGAAACAACTCACCATCGAATGGAGCCTGATGCTGTTCGCCGCCATCGCCCTGGCCGCACTGGCCGCCGAAGTCCTGTGGGGCGACGAAACGGGCGTCTTCGACCTGCAACCCGTCGAACTGGCCAAGATGGCCCTGACCGCCCTCACCGCCCACGGCCTCGCCCTGCGTTTCAACTGGCGCCTGCGCCCGCAAACCCTGTCCGAACACGCCCTCCGCTGGCTGCAACTGGTCGCCCCGGCCCTGCTGTTCGTGGCGCTGATGGGACTCGCCCTGGTCCAGGTGGACGACTTCTCCCCCCTGATTCTGCTGCTGGTCTGGAGCACCGTCATGGCCTTCGCCTACGCCCTCGCCGCCCGCAACCACCGGCTGTCAGCCGCCACCATCGCCGTATCCCTAGCCGCCGCTGGCGCCATCATCTACCTGCGCTGCGTCGGCTCGGACGACCTGATACGCTGGGGCTTCTACGCCGACCGCTTCCTCGTCTGGCTCAACCCCGCCGAACATCCCCACACCGGCCAGCAACTGCTGCTGGGCGCCCGCGCCATCACGGAAGGCGGCTGGCTGGGGGCCGACCATTGGCTCGGACTGCGCTCTCTCGGCCAGTCTGCCGGCGCCGCCCTGCGCATCCCCGCCGTGCAGGACGACTTTTCCGCCTCCTTCTTCCTCAACCGCCACGGCCTGGCCGGCGGCCTGCTGCTATGGACGCTGCAAGCCGCCCTGCTGCTTGGACTGGTGCGCATCGCCGTCCGCGCACACGCCGCCGGCGCCGCCGCGCGCGACTTCCGCGCCGCCTGGTCTGGCCGCTTCCGCTACTTCGCCCTGTGCGGCGGCGGCGCCTTCCTGCTGGGGCATTTTCTGCTCTCCTGGGGCACCAACCTTTCCATCTTCCCCATCATGGGACAACCGATGAGTTTTCTGTCCGCCGGCGGCAGCCATCTGCTGTTTTTCCTCTGCCCTCTGCTAACGCTAGGTGCGGTCAGCGCGCAATCTTTAGAGGAGAAGTAATCATGCCGATCTATGTCCAACACGAAGTCCTGGGCCGGATTCCCGATGTCTTCAACGCCGAGGCAATCTGGCAGGCGCCCGGACTGGCGCTGTTTTCGCGCCGTCCGCTGCTGCGCGACCTGCTGGAGCGCAGCCCGCGCGAGCACAAGGGCCGCGCCGCCACGCGCTGCTTCTCCCACGTTACGCTGATGCTGCCGCAGGAGGACGTCGACGACGACTACCACCTCACACGCGGCGCCCGCGCGCGCGACCTGGCGCAGACGCTGACGGCCCTGCACCAGAAGGACTTCGGCGACCTGCTGGGTTCCGACCAGGTGCGCTATGACGTGGTGGGCGCGTCCTCGCTGGCGCCGGGCGAGATCGAAGTCAAGTTCGGCCACGCCGTCTACCTGCCTGCGGTGGACGAAAAAATCCTCTACAACGTCAGCGTTTCGCGCGACAGCGCCATCTGGCATCCCGTCTGCCCGCTCTATCCCGGCCAGCGCCTGGCCCTGATCGGCGGCGACGAAGGCGAAGCCAGTTTCGCCGCGCCGGGATGGCCGTTCGGCGGCGACGGCGCGGTCCTCATCATCAACGACGGCCCGGACTCGCCGCCCATTGTGCAGATGCGTCCCAAGGACGCCTTTGACTGCCGCTTCGATCCGCGCACCGGCTACTACACCATCAAATCCACACGCGGCGGGATCGACGAAAACGGCGCCCCGGCGCGCCTGCTGCTGAAGATCGCCCGCGTAGCAGGCGCCCCGATGCCCGCGCCAGCCGCCGCCGAACCCACGCCCGGCCCGCAACTGAGCGTGATGAAGCAAGCGCCCAAATCCGCCGCAGCCACCGCGCCCGCCGTCTGGCAAAGCCGGACTGGCGGCACCCAAATCAGCACCTCCCACGACGACAGCCGTGCCATCAGCGAGTCCCGCGACGGCGGCTGGCGCCTCGATGAATCGCGCGATGGCAGCCGCACCGCCGAATTACCCCGCAGCGACAGCTGGCGCATCGACGAGCCGCGCCGTGACAGTCGGGGCGCCGGAGAGCCGCGACACAACGGCCCGACCAATCCCGACCTCACCGCACTGCCCGTCGCCGCCGTCCGCCCCGTCAACAAGCCCGGCGAAAGCGACGCCACCTACGCGCCATTGGCCCAGCAACGCATCAGCCTCGTCGCGCTGGCCCTGCCGCGCCTGAGCCGCTACCGCGACATCGGCGCCCACGCGCTGGAATTGCCCTTCAACCGCCAGCTCCACCTGTCCGCCGACGGCGAAAACGCCATCAGCTTCAGCATCAACGCCGTGGACGAGCTGCACGCCAGCACGCCCGCAGGCCGCCAGCGCATCAGCGTGCCCTCCGCCTTCACGCCGCTGGACTCGCGCGCCATCACCCTGCTGGCTGCCCCGCCGGAAATGGCCGACCGCTACTGCGCCACCCTCTGCCTGCCGCATCCCGTGACGGCAACCGAGGCGCGCGGCGTGCGCTTCAGCTTCGGCCGCAGCTCGCCCATGCTGGCCGCCCTGCGCCTGCTCGACTCGCCCCGCTTCCTGCAGCGCGCCGACGGCACGGCCAGCGCCGACCGCATCGGCCTCTCGCGCAACGCCTTCAGTTTTGAAGCCTCGTCCCAAGGCCTGAAGATCGCCCGCCAGAGCGCCACGCAAGCGCTCTACCACCTGGACGACAAGCTCCAATTCGTCGCCAGCATCGCCGAGGCAAGCGCTGATGCCCCCTATCTGCTGCCCGCCGGGCACCATCTGGTCGCGGGCCATTACGTCCTGCGTTTCGAGGCATGAGCGGCATGGACGCGAGCAAAGTCTACGGCGCCTGCGCCTTCCTGGCGGGACTGGGCATCACCCTCTTCCTGGCCGCCTACCTGACCCCGCGCGAGTGGTGGCGCCGTCCCAACCTGCGCGCCCTGTTGATACTGGTCGCTGGCGCGTGGGGCTTCGGCAGCACGCTGCTGTGGCTCGCCCCGGCGATCGCGGGCGCGGCCAAAACGGCGCAAGCAGCCAGCGCGGGCGACGCGGCTCAGCTGAGCACCGCGCAGCCAGCGACACGACCGGCGGCGGTATCAGATGAACGTCCGGCCGGGCCGCCATTCGCCGCCAAGGGCGACAGCGACGGCCCACTGATCGCCGGCCAGCCCTTCATCGTCCACCGCGACCTGAACCTGCGCGCCGCACCTGGCGTCCACGCTGCGCGGCTGCTGACCGTCCCCGCCGGCGCCACCGTCACCCCGACCGGCGCGCGCCACGGCGACTGGTGGCAGATCTCCGCCAGCGTCGCCGGCCGCGACAGCATCGGCTGGGCCAGCAGTTTATGGCTGCGCCGTAGCGGCGAATAAAGAAAAAACGACAACAAAAACATTAATAAAAAGGCACTTAAACTAGATTAACAGTTGCGTCCGCATCCACCACGCGACATCCGGCCTTAAAATCCGCGCCGCGCATTGCCAAACATAGGGAAAACCGCATAAACTCATGGGTATTCAGCCGGTCCGGAAACCATGAAAAAATGCAGTAACCCGCAACATCCCCATTGCACGTACTGGGTCATGCCGGGAGAGTCCACTTGCGAAGGCGGCCACGCCCAGGCGGAACCCTCCAGCTATGACCTGCTCAGTGCAATGCGCACCAACCGCTCCGCTTCGTCGGCAGCGGAGCTTCATGACGTCCCGGCCGTCCACAACTACGCCAGCGCCATGCTGCGTCCTGCGCAGCGCCCGCAGCTGCACATCAGCGGTTTCGACCCGCGCGCCGCCGGCGGCCGCCAGACCCTGAAAATGGAATTGCGCGGCATGCCAGACGCCTGCGCGCCCGAACTGAGCCTGCAGCTGCAGTCGGACCTGATCCCCAACGGCGCCGCGCGCCAGCAGCTGGTGCGCACCACCAGCGGCGAGTGGCGTCCCGCTTTTGTCGAATTTTCATCGCGCGGCAAAGAGCACGGCCAGTACCAGATCAGCGTCGAAGTCCTCAGCCAGCATCCGGACCTGGCTGCCCGCCGCTGGGTATGCACCTTCGTCATCCTCGTGCCCCGTCCCGACGCCACGCTGACCGAGATCCACCGCATCTTCCTCAGCACGCACAAGAACGTGCGCGTGATGGCCGATGACGCCTCCATCGCCCGCGTCAGCGCGCAGGGCGGCGACAGCCTCGATATCGACGTCACCGCCCGCAATGCCGGCATCGCCCACCTTGACCTGAACACCCCGCAGGGCAAGGTCGACCTGGGCTTTTCCACCATCGCCTGGGATGAGGACCTGATCGAAATCGACATGCCGTCCAGCGCCGCGCTGCATCCCCACCCAAGCCGCGCCGCCTGCCTGGTCAATGCCGCGCCGGAAGCGGGCGCGCAGCGCCAGATCCGCCTGTTTGCACTGGACGAATGCGTGTTCGGCCGCTTCGAACTGGTCGATCCCGACGCCCACGCCCTGCTGACCCACTACACGGCCGACGGCCAGGAAACGGGCGGCCTGACGCGCCGCCTGTCCGGCCGCCATGCCGTCATTCGCCGCAACGGTCATGGTTTTGAGATTGAAGACTTGTCGCGCTACGGCATCCTGCTGGACGGCGTCTGGCCCGGCAAGAACAAGCCCACGCCACTCCGTCTGGGCATGCGCATTGAACTGAGTGCCAGCATCAAGGGCATCGCCACGCTGTCGGTAACGGCCATCATGAAGCACGCCGTGGTCCTGCACCGCATCGACGAGGGCGCGCGCGCCGAATGCTTCTATCTGATGGCGCCGGACACCCATCCCGGTTACCCCATGCCCGCCTATGCCGCCGCGCCTGCGGCCTCCGGCCTGCCGCTGCTGCTGCACCGCGACGGCGGCTTCTGGCACCTGGACCAGCTGACGGGCAAGGAGACGGCGCTGGCGCCCACCACGCCGCTCGACAAGTTGAGCCGCATTGCGCGCCACAACCGCTTCGCCAGCGACCCGTATCCCGAACACTGGATCATTCGCACGGGCGCCGGCGGCTTGCACAGCACTGTCGCCGCGCACGACATGTCCACGGCCTGAGCGCCCAAATAGCTTTTATGCGGTAGGCTTTTTAGGCGGCAGCGGAATCCACTCCGTTTCTCCCGGCACCTTCTCGAAGCGCTGCGCTTCCCAATCCTCGGCCGCCTGCGCCAGGCGCTCCTTACTGGACGAGACGAAGTTCCAGTACATGAAGCGATGGCCGTCCAGCGGCTCGCCACCGATCAGCACAAAGCGCGCATCGGTGGCGGCCTTGACCAGCTGCGCACCGCGCGAGGTATCCAGCAGCGCCATCAAATGCAAGGGCAGCTCCGCACCGTCCGTCTCCAGCGAACCGCTGATGGGATAGATGGCCGCTTCCGCCGGCAAGCCTTCCAGCTTGATCTCATGGCCCGCCTTCAGGTGCACATCCAGATACAAGGTCTGGCTATAGGTCTGCACGGGCGAGGTCTTGCCGAAGGCGCTGCCGATCAGCACCCGCACGCGTGCGCCTTCCGTGTCGAATTCGGGAATGTCGGCGGCCGGCGTGTGGCAGAAACCCGGCTCCGCTTCCTCGTGCGCCTTGGGCAGCGCGGCCCACAGCTGCAGGCCGTGCGTGACGTGCGGCTTGCCCACCAAATCCTTGGGCGTGCGCTCCGAATGGACAATGCCCCGTCCCGCCGTCATCCAGTTAATGGCGCCCGGTTCAATGCGCTGGAACGTGCCGATGCTGTCGCGGTGATCCATCGCGCCTTCAAACAGATAAGTGACCGTCGCCAGGCCGATGTGCGGGTGCGGACGCACGTCGTGGTCCGCGTCCAGCGGCACGTCCACCGGGCCGAAATGGTCGAAGAAGATGAAGGGACCGACGGCCTGCTTCACCGCCGACGGCAGATAGCGGCGCACCAGGAAGCCGCCGCCCAGATCCTTTTCATGGCCTTTGATTTGATTGGATACGCTCATCGCTCACCCCAGCACAGTCGAAATTTCGGTCGTCACAGCGGTCATCAGCTTATGGATCGGGCACTTCTGCGCGATGGACAACAGCTCCTCGCGCTGCGCCTCGGTCAGGTCGCCCGTCAGATGCAGGGTGGCGGCCAAACGATAGGTGCCCTTGCGCTCATCACTTGCATCGCGCTCGGTGGACACCTGCACATCCTCCACCGGATAGCCTTTGCGCTTGGCGTACCACACCACGGTCAGGGCCTTGCAGGCACTGACGGCGGCGTCATACAAATCGTGCGGCGAAGGACCGGCGTCATTGCCGCCCTCCTCCACCGTGCCATCGACGGACAGAATATGATTACGCACGTGGGCGATGTGCCGCATGGGCAGCGACTGGTCGCGGATTACCTTGATGGTCATGATATGTATCCTGTGGCGGTGAATAACGAAACCACAATGTACACCGTTTGGCGGTGCCCCGCCTATACCAAATGCGGGTGATGCTAGCCCAGTTTGCGCGCCACGCGGAAGCCGACGATATCGTTCGCCAGCACGGCGGAAAAGCCGTTGCGCAGCGCCGAGCGCAGATAGCGCGGGTTGTACAGCCAGGAGCCGCCCCGCAGCACGCGCCGCGCCGGATCGCCGCCATCCTCCCACGCGCTGCCGTCCAGCGGTGCGCCGCTGTAGTTCTCGTGCACCACGTCCTGCACCCACTCCCACACATTGCCGTGCATGTCGAACAAGCCCCAGGGATTTGGCGGATACTGGCCAACCTTGCTGGTTCCCTGCACGAAGGCGCCTTTGGGGCTGCCGTTGTAGGTGTAGTGGCCGTCGTAGTTGGCCAGCTCCGTGCTGATCTCGTCGCCGAAGCTGAAGGCGGTCTTCGTTCCAGCACGACAGGCGTACTCCCATTCCGACTCGCTAGGCAGGCGGTAGGTCTGGCCCGTCTGCTGCGACAGCCAGTTGAGATAAAGCTGCGCATCGTTCCAGCTCACTCCGACGACGGGATGTTCATCCGTCTGCGCAAAGCCGGGCAGGCGCCAGTCCGTGTCCGACTGCGATTCCCAGCCAGTGGCGCGCACGAACAGCTTCCACTCGCCCACCGTCACCGGATAACGGCCCATGGCCAGCGAATGCTCGATACCGACCCAGTGCTGTGGCGTCTCCCGCGCCAGCCAGTGCTTTTGCGCACCGGCCTTGATGGCGATGGCGTGTTCATGCTCGCCGGAGCCCATCTGGAAGCGTCCCGTGGGCACCAGCACCAGCTCCGGCCCCTTGCCAGTGCCGTCCAGGAAACGGTCGCGCAGCACGCCGCTGGAATCGGCTACGGGACTGCCCGGCGTCGGCATCAGGGCCTTCAGCTCTGCGGCGGCGCGCTCCGCCATCTGCTTGCGGTGGCGCTCCTGCTCGGTGCGATACGCCGCTTCCGCCTTGATCTGCTGCGCCTTGCGCTGCTGCTCTTCGCGTTCCGCGCGCGCCTTTTGCGCATCGGCCTCGCGCCGCGCCGCCAGCTGCTCGCGCAAGACTTCGCGCTGCTGCTGTTTGCGCAGTTTGGTGGCCGCTTCCGCCTCGGCGCGCTGCCTGGCCTCCAGCTCCTTGCGCAGTTTGTCCTGCTTCAGCTTTTCCGCAGCCGCCGCCTGCGCTTCCGCCTGACGGCGCGCGGCCACCGCGGCAGCTTCGGCCTGACGCTGTTCGGCCGCGACGCGCGCCTGCTCCGCGGCCACGCGATCGCGCTCGGCTTGCGCGGTCAGCTCGGCCTTGCGCTGTTCTTCCTGCTGGCGGCGCTCTTCCGCCTGCACCGCCAGCTCTTCTTCGCTGGGACCGGAGGCACGGTGCAGCGCTTCCAGCAGCTCGGCCACCGAAGCGGGGCGGCGCTCCTGAGCATACGCGAATCCGCCCTGCAGCACCTTCCACTGCTGCGCATTCAGCCCGGACGGCGCGGAGGGATGGAAATCCGCCGGCCGCATATCGTCAAACGGCATGCGGCCTTCCAACAGCTGGTAAATCATCACCGCGACGGCATATACGTCCAGGCGCGTGCTGGGCTGGCGCTGATACGTGCCCGCCTCCGGTGCGCGATAGCCGGTGGTGCCCGCGTTCGGCGTCTGCAGGCCAAGGCTGCTGCCAGCGCTGCGCACGCGCGACGCGATGCCGAAATCGAGTAGCTTGATCTCGCCATGCTGGGTCAGGAAAACGTTGCCAGGCTTGATGTCCCGATGCACCAGCTTGTGTTTGTCCCATGCGTATTGCAGTGCGTCGGCCACGGGCGCCAGCAGCTTGAGCACGGCGTCCAGCGACAGCTTGCCCTCCCGCGCCAGGTAGGCATCCAGGTCCTGGCCTTCCAGGTACTCCATGATGATGAAATAACTGGACGTGGCAGGGTCTTGCGCCCATTCGTAGACGCGGACGATGTTCTCGTGCGCCAGCTTGCGCGCCTGCGTGGCTTCCTCGATCAGCAGCTTGGCGTGGGTGGCGCTTTGCGTCAGCTGCGGCGGCAGGATCTTCAGCGCCACCATCTCGCTATGGCCCAGCTCCGCGTGCGTGGCCAGGTCCAGCGCCTGCCACACCTGCCCCATGCCGCCCATGCCGATCAGGCGCTCCAGCCGGTACCGGCGGTTTTGCGGGCCGATCTCCTGGCTCGACATCAGCCCAAGCTCCGTGCCCTGCCGGACATGGATCGGCGCGCCGGTGCCTCCCGGTGGCGCGTATTCTGCGTCCAGGATGGCGTTCTTGCGGCGGTCGAACTCCTGCTGGCTTAACAGGCCGTCATCGTGCAGGGCTCGCAGTTCGCGGATCTTGTCTCTGGCTGTTTGCATCTATCTGGTTGGCGTTACATCTGGTACTACATTACTGCGGTTGCAAAGGCGCGCCGCACTCGGCGCAGAATTTATCATAAGGATGGCCGGCGCGGGTAGGATGGCCGTTGCGGCAGTAGCGCGGCGCCTCCGCCGCAACAGGCTGCTGCATCGGCTTCGCCGCTCCCGCCTGCGCCACGCCGACACCCAGCTGGCTTTGGGTAGTCAGCGCATTGGCGCTGGCCGTGTTCTGGATATTGAGCAGATCGAGCTGATGGCGGCGGTCCTTGTCCAGCTCCGCGTCGCGGCGGACGCGGTCTTCCTGCACCAGTTCTAGCGCCTTGCGCGCCGCTTCGGCGGGCGTCACGCCATGTTCGGCCGCCACCACCGAGGCCAGCGCCTGAATCTGCTCTGCCGTCATGCCACCCTGAATCTGCAGCTTCATGATCTGCGACAGCGCTTCCGCATTGGGCACGGCGGCGGTGGCCACCTTGGCCGTGTCGCTCAAGCCGCCCATCACTTCCATGCGGCGGATTTCGTGCGACTGGTGCGCCAGCAGGACGTCGTACTCGCCCTTCCAGCGGGCGTAATTGACCTCGCGCTCATGATCCATCTTTTTCAATTCGCGCTGCCAATCGGCCTCCTGCTCTTTTTGCTTGAGCGCGAGGCGCTGCTCGTCGACGGCCAACTGGTCCAGCATGACCTGCTTGGCGACAGATTGGTTCTGACGGGCGTGGATGCCATCGGCCTCGATCGTGCGCAGCAGCTTTTCGTACTGGGCGATGGCGTCCGCCTGCGCGCCGGAGCGGCGCAACTCGTCCAAACGCTGGTTGATTTCAGCCACCTGCACAGCGTTGCCCGCGTCCTTGACCGCGTCTTCACGCAGCAGTTCGCGCTGGCGAGCCAGCTGGAGCTGCTCTTCCCATTCCTGCACGCGTTCCAGCTCGCGCTTGCGGGCCGCATTCGCCAGCACCAGCTCCTGGTGGCGGGCGTGATGGTGCTCAGCCTCCATCTGCATTTCGCGCGCTTTTTCGTCCATTTCGCGCTGGCGCAGACTGGCCAGTTCGGCGCGTCGATGGGCTTCGTCTTCAATCGCCAGGGCCTGCTCGATCTGATTTTCGATGGCTTGCTGGCGCAACTGGTACATCATGCGCTGCTGCGCCAACTGGCGCTGATCGGCGGCCGCCTGCTGCGCCACTTCCAGCTCGGTGCGCATCTTGATCTGGGCCAGATGGCGTACATGCTCCCACTCGCCCTGCTCGTCCAGGCGCTGGGCCTTGTTTTTGGCCAGCTCGTGTTCCAGGTCGGCCAGCACGGTGCCGGCGCCCTTGTCGACAGCGACCTTGCGCGTCTTCGATTCCATGATGCGGCTATACAGCTCGACCTCACGCGCTCGCAGGGCCTGCAGACGCTCCGTCTCCTGCAAGGACAGTTCTGCCTTTTCGACGGCGACATCCTGCTGCATCTGGGCGCGGCGGTACTGGGTGCGCATCTTCTGCTCTTCGCGCCAAATGGCCTGCCACTCTTCTTCGTCGTAGATCTCGTCCAGCTGCTTGGCGTGCGCCAGCTGCACGCGGCGCTCGTCCGCCACCAGCCACAGGGAGCCGATGCGCGAGCGGTTATGGTCGAATTTATCGTGACGCAGTTCGACCGTTTCAACCTGCACCACGGCCAGGCCGAATTCGGCCAACCGCAGCTTGAGGGCCGCTTGCAGGCGCTCGTCCAGCTGCAAACGCAGATCGGCGTTGCCGGCCATGTCGCGCAGCGAGCGGCCGCCGACGAATTCCGCCGCCAGCTGGCGCACGGACGGCGCCAGCAAATCCTGCAGATGCTTGGTGGTGACGGCGCCGGGCAGCGTCATGAAGTGCTGGGCGAAGGCCGGCACGTTCTCGATCTTGATGCCGAGCGTGAAGCGGGCCGAGACCTTCAAGTGCTCCGCCGTGTGCAGATCGTCGAAGGTGAACTCCACCGGCAGCGGCAGGCTGCGGGTGATCAGGATTTCCGCATTCTGGTTGCGCAGCAGGTTGTTCAGGCGGGTGAAGAAGCCTTCAATTTCATATTCGCCTTGCGGGACTTCGGTCGCCTTGTCGGCCTGCAGAATGTAGGCGCGGGTGGTGGCGGGCACGCGCAGGGTCTTGGTGAAGATGCCGGACAAGGCGCTCACGCCGAAGTAGACGGCCAGCTCGTCATCGCCGGGAATCCAGCGGTTGTCCTGCAGGACGGGCGCATTGCGCGGCGCGCCAAGGGTCAAACCGCAGTGCGCGCAGTAGCCCGACTGGCTGTCGTTTTTGTGCTCGCAGCGCGGGCATTTAACGCCGCCAAAACCAAACATTTGGAACATTGTCAGACTCCTTCCTGGGTTCATCCACTTCGGGCTGTCCCGCTGGCGATTTTAGCAGGGAAGCCCACTTTTCTCTCATGCGCACGATTCAGATTCAGATCATGCCGATTTGGGCAATGCAGGCCAGACTGGCGCCTCTGGCTTTAAGCGCCGCGCGATAGCTGTCGGGCAGCGCGGCTTGCCATTCCTGGGGCAACAGGATGCGGTCGCCACTCGCGGCTTGTTTCAAGATTAATTCAAGCTTGGGTTCGCGGCCTTCCACCGTCTCCACGCGGCCGGCGTGCCAGGCACCGGAGCAGCCGCTGGCGATCAGGCGGCCACGGGGGACGAAGTCGCGTCCGCGCGCCAGGCGGTCGGCCATCACCAGGGCCAGCTGGTAGGACTCGCCCTGGAAGCGGGGCTGGCCGAAACGGACCACCGTACGCCAGCGGCCCAGACCCTTGCCGTCGAAATGGCGCGCGGCGCAGAGCGTCTCGCGCACCGCCTTGAGGGCAGCCAGGTCGAGGCCGGAGGCGGTGATGGTGTCTTCCTCATCCGTGCCGCCATGGTCGATGGGGTAGACGCTGACTTCGACCCAGCTCAGGCTATCGTTGATGCCGCCGCTGTGCAGGGGGAACCAGGCGCGGGCGCTGGAAACGGCGGAGGATGGGTCGGCGTGGCCGCTTAGCGCGCCAAGGTGCTGGATGAGCGTGATGCCGGGATGGCTGGCATGGGTGGCGTCAGCCGCGCTGGCATCGTCACCAACGATAAAAACGTCTGCAGCAGAGAGGTGGCTGCTGGCGCGTGAAATGGCGAGCACTGGCTGGCCGGCTACGCGGCCTAGATGCCAGCAGTCGGACCAGCCGTGGGCGTAGAGTCTGGGCGCCGTGTTCGGCAGAAGGCCGCGCACTTTGCGGTCGGCCAGGACGGCGGCGAGCTCCCAGCTGCGGTCTGCGGGCGACGGGACGATGTCCATGCTGAGCAGGACCTGGTCGCGGCTATCGAAACGCGGCTCCGTGTGGCGGGCCAGACGGACGACTTCCTGCATTTTTTCGCCGATCGCCGGTGCGCCGGGGACGGTGCATTTGACGTCGGCGCGGTTGGCGCGCGGGCGACGGCTGGCGGTGATGGTCAGTACGCGACCGTCTGCCAGCACGCAGCGCCATTCGGCGCTGGCAGGCAAAGGCTGGGCGGTCAGCATGGAGATCGTCATAGCTTGGGCTCCTTGCGTTCCTGGGAGTCTTCCGTATCCACCTGTGCACGGGCCGCACGGCGCTGAGAGAGATGATATTCGAGATTGGCGCAAATGCGGTCTGTGTCGTCCTCATGCCCAGCCCATGGTGCAGGCGATTCCAGCTGAAGACGCGACAGCAACGCCCAGCCTTCGTCCAGCGCGGAGATAGCAGCCGCACTATGCGCACAGCGGCGTGATTGCTGCGCGGATTCCAGCGGCTGGTCCGGCGCGGCCCAGGCCAGCGACGGCATCGTATTTACCTCCAGCGCGAGCAGCGACAGTCGCCGCAGGACGGCTTGGTGCGATTTGAATATCTCGACACCGTCCGGCAAAACGAGCAGCCGCAACGCGCCGCTCAGGACTGGCAACTCCAGGAATAAGCGACGCAGGGCCTTGGCATCAGCCGCCACGTCAGCAACCGCCTGGCCCGTCGCGGCATACAACGACGCGTGCGAAATAGCCGCTGCAGACGGTTCAGCCACCGCGGTGAACGACTCGGCGGCTGCGGACATTGGGGTGACGGCGGCGGGCGGCACAGCGACTTGCGGAACGGGCGGCGCGACCACTGGCGAAGCCGCCACTGGCAGCGCGATCGCTGGCGAAGCGGCTGCGCGGGCGCGGAGGATGTCGGCGAAGTCGATGGTGTCGCCCAAATCGACCGGCACGCAATCGTCTACCGTCACGCCGAAACGGGTGTAGAGCAGCTGATTCAGCCCAGCGCGAAACTCGTTCCACTCATCGAGCGAAGTGCATGGCGGCAGATCCAGCGCTCCTCGCGCCAGCTCGCCTTGCAAAGCGCCCTGCACCGCCGCGCAAAATCCGGACAGGCTCAATTCCGCCTCCGCCTCGCTGAACAGGAACAGATCAAACCTCTGCTGCGCCACACGGGGATTGGCAGCGTCGATCAAAAACCGCAACCGCAGCCCGATTTCCGGCGCAGCGGCAAAAGGCGTCAAATCCACCTGATACGGGCCTGGATGAAAGCAGTAGACCGTATCGCCTTCGTTCCGCACCACCCTCCCCGCCTCCGCGCGGCGCGCATGGCCAGCCGGGTTGAAGACCACCACCGTGCTGTCCGCAGGCGCAGAATCCGCCTCGTCCAGCCGGGCGGCGATCAGCGAGCGCCCCAAGCCGCTGATTTCTGCGGCTGGCTTGCGGAAGCGTTTGAACAGTCCCATAACGAGCTTACAGCGCGACCGGTTCCACGGCAAAGCTGGCGCCATACATCTGGAAGTGCGGCGCAGGCGCCATCTCGAACGGCCATGCGCGTTCGCATTCGCCATCGGCATCCAGGCGCCCCTGAAGAATGATCGCCCCGCCGCCATCCACCACGCGCAGCATGGGCTGCTCGCGCAGCAGACGCGCAGCAAACGGCGCCTCCGCCGACAAGGTCAGAATCACCTGCCACTCCTCGCCTTCCGGCAGGAAGTGCAGCGTCCAGTAGCCATCATCGGTGAGCATCTGCTCCAGTACGGCAGCACTGGAGGCGGCGCGCAGCATGCCTGCGCTGCCAGCCCATACCGGATCGTTGGCCGCCTGCCCCGCCTCGCGCCGCTCGAGCGCCAGGTGACGGAAACGGCGCAAAGTCAACGGCGACTGCTGCAAGGCCGTGCGCTCGTTCGGCGTCAATGGACGGCTGCCGTCCAGCGCCGCCAGCAGGGTCGCTTCGGCCAGCATCAGCCGGTCGCCCGGCACGGCGCGCGACAGCAGCAGACGCTCCTGCAAGCGCGCTTCCAGTGCATCCTTGTTGTGATCTGTGCTCAATTCCCTCTCCTTCACGACGCCGCGCGGTCTGCCGCATACAGCTTGTCGATTGCTTCATTGCGGCGCTTGCGCATCGTCGGCATCGAAATGCCATCCAGGGCCGCCAGCTGCTGCAAGGTCGGCAGCTCGCCGGTGGCCGGGTCCAGCCAGGCATGCGGATAGCTGTCGTCGGCAGGCCCCAGCAGCTTATGGTAGACCGCCAGCCGGATCGGCAGCGATTCCTCGCGCAGCACGCGCAAGGTCCAGCTGCCCGCGTCCTGCGCCGTCCGTGCCAATTCCAGATAGCGGGGGGACAGGGAAAGCGCCACGGCGGCATCCTGTTCACGCGCCAATTGGGCGGCGCTGGGCAGCGCTTCCAAGTGCGGACCCGGCTCCTCGCCGGAAGCGGCACCCCGCCTGCCCGGCTCGGACTCGGCATCGTCACCATCGGATTGGTCGGCCGCGAAAGCGTCCTCCTGCGCCTGCAGAATCTGGTCCACGACATCCGGCGCGGCTTCCTGCTGCTCGGATTCACCGATCACGCGCCAGTAGTCTTCCATCCACAGCGCCGCCTCGCCCAGCGAATCCTCGCCGCGATCCATATTTGACGACAGTTCCTCGTAATCGCCGATCTCCGCCAACATGGCCGAGATCTTCTCCGGGCTGTTTTTCAGACTGGCGAAGCGCTTGGAGCGCGTGTGCAGCGGCCCTGGCGAGCCCTCAAAGCGCTCCAGCGACTCGCTCCAGCGGATAATCCACTCCGCCTTGCAGCCGCCGATGGACTTCATCTGCCGCACTTCGATCGGCAACCCGGCCAGCTCGCGACCCAGGATCGCGCCAACCTGCTCCACATGCTGCTCCCACGCCGCGAACAGACGGGCGATTTCGCCGTACGCCGTATCCAGCATGCGGTAAGTGTAGATTTTATTGGGAGAACAGTCGCGCCCCGTGGCCACGATGTAGTTATCGGCATCGACCTTGTCGCGCAGGCCGACGAACATGTCGTTAACCTTTTTGCGCAAGATACCGTCCGCCGCCGGATCGCGCCAGAATTCGCCGCTGCGCGCGTATTCCGCCGCCATCACTTCCATGAAGGCTTGCCAGAATGCGGGCTGCGCCTGCAATTCAAACAGCAGGCTCAATGCCAGCTCGCTGACGCTGTCGCCATAGCTGTTACCGGGCGCCTCGGCCCGCGACGTTCTTTGATGCGCGCGCAGGGACGCCGCCACCGCTTCGGTATAAGCGTCCAGCAGCAAGGTATGCTGCTCTGGTTCGGGCGCGTGGCGCAATTCGATCTGCCGGAATGCCTGCAACGAGCAGTGTCCCAGCAGCTTGCGTACTTGTTCCCAGCCGTGCTCCTGGTACCGGGTTCCTGGCAACCGCATACAGTCCTGTTGATGATGGTTTGAATGGTATGGCCGGCGCAGAAGATCAACGGCTTCCGGCGGACGCTCCAAAATCATGCCACAGAATGCGCTTGTCCATTGCGTCGTTTACAAGGCTATTTCCCCTTCTGTTCCTTGTTCTGGCTGGCCAGGGTGGAAAGAATGGCGGCGATGACGGGCGCGGCGTGCTCGCCTCCGGTGGCGTCCGAATGGCTGGCGAAGGCGGCCAGCGCCAGGCGATGCGTCTGCCCCGGCAGGCTGCCCGGCTCCAGCCAACCCGTGAACCAGACGGTAGCCGTATCGTCGCCGGTCGGCGCAGTGCCGGTTTTGCCGTACAGGCCGGGGCGCAGCGCGGCCAGCGCCGGTCCGCTGAAGGCGCCCGCGCCGGTGCCGACATCGACCACGCCCTTCATGCCGGCCCGAATGCGGTCCAGACGGATGCCCAGCGGCGGTGCGGACGGCACGGCGCTGGCGGACGATCCGAGATTGAGCAGCAGGCGCGGCGTGACGACGTGTCCCTGCCCGACCGCCGCCGAGGCCAGCGCCATTTGCAGCGGCGTAGTCTGCATGCGCAGGCCGATGGCCATCTGGCGCAGTTCATGGCGGGTGTGGATAGGGTCGATGTGGGCTGGCGTGGCCTGCAGCGCGTCCCAGGCGCGCCAGTTGAAATCGGCGGGCAGCAGGCCACCGTCCAGGCGCAGGGTTTGCTCGAAACCGAGGCGGCGGGCGGCTGCGACGATGGGACGAATGGCGTCCAGCGCGTCGGCGTCCAGCGCTTGCAGGTCGGGCGCGCCGCCGTCGGGACGGCCGAACAGGCTGCGGTCGGACAGCTCGCTCGACCAGGCGAACCAGGTGTTCAGGCTATAGGTCAGGGCCTGCGCCAGTCCGAGACGGCCTTCTTCGGCGCGACGGTTCAGGCTTTGCTCGTGGTAGTTGGTGATGTGGGCCAGCTTGGGGTTGATCGGGTAGATGGCGGCCTCCGTCTGGAAGCCGAAGCCGCGCTGCGCGGCCAGGCGGTTGATGGCGGGGAGCGGCATGCCTCCGACCAGGGCGTCGATTTGCGGGTCGGACTGGGCGGCCAGCTCGAGGCCCAGTGCGCTGATCACCTTGAACGTTGAGCCGGGGCTCTGGTGGGCGCCGCCGTCGTGCTGCAGGGCCGGCAGGCGCAATGGACTGCGGGCAGGACTGGTGCGGTCGAAGTCGCGCACCTCTGGCCAGTTGGCGCTGGTGACGGCGCCGGTGCCGGAACCGGCGGCGGCGAGGATATCGCCGGTTTCGGTGTCGAGGATGATCAGGCCCGCGTGGCGTTCGGGTGGCGCCGGATGGCTTCCGGTGCATGCTTTGCCGTCCCAGCGGCCGCGGTGCATGGCGATGCAGTCGAGGACGTGCTGGCTGAGGGCTTGCAATGGGAGGTCCAGGGTCAGGCGAGCGTTGACGGTGGCGCTTGATGCTTCTGGCGCGAGACGGGAGAGCATGCCGGAGATGCTGCTGGCGTGGTCGCCGCTGATGCCGAGCAGTGGTGCGAGACCGGCGTCGATGGCGGAGGGTGTCGGGGCGCCGTCAGCCCATAGGGGCGTGCCGTTGCGGTCGCGCAGCTGGACTGGCGATGGGGCGGTGCTGCGTAATCCGGAGGCGCGATCTGCGCCTTGCTGCGTTAGCGGCTGCCAGATCAGGCGGCCGTTGGCGACGAGAAGATGGCGGTACTTCTGGTCTTCCGGGGAGGTGAAGTCCAGCGGCTGCACGTCCAGACGGACTTCGCGCGCGCCCGCAGATAGCGAGAGCGTCAACTGCTGCACATCATCCAGCGAGCGGCACGCGCGGCCCGTGCAGGCAGGACGCGCTTGCAGCGACGCGCCGGAAACGCCAAGCACGCGGCCAGCCAGCAGCAATTGCGCAGCCTCGCCACCAGCGGCGGGACGCGGCAGCTCGAGCGTCAAGCGCACAGTGGGACGCGCAGCAGCTTGCGCATCAGGCGCAACACCAGCCATTGCGCGAACTAATAATGGCTGCTGGCGCGACTCAAGCGACAACCGGGGCTGTGCTTGCGACTGCGGCCAGCTCGAGACGCGGGACCAAGGCTGCCAGCCCTGGGGCAGTTCGTCGAACAGGCGCGAGGCGGCGGCGGGCATTTGCTGCGTGGTGGCGATGTCCACCGGCGCGTCCGCAGATGCGCCGGAAATCAGGCTGGCGCGCCATTCGAGCGAACCGGAAGCGGAACCGGATGCGGAAGCGCTGCGCCAGGCCAGCAAACGGCGCTCGCTGTTGAAGATATCGATCTGCTGCCGCACGTAGGCGCCGTCAGCCTGATAGTAGAGGCGCTTGAACAGCTTCTTCGTCGCCGGATCAATAGTGATCTGCTTCCACGCGTCCAGCTCCACCGCGCGCTGCGACTCGTTCGCGGCGATCCATTGCGGCAGATCGCGCGGCGCCAGCTCGATCGCGCCGCCATCGCTCAGCCGCACCAGCCCCTTCTCCTGCAAGAACTGGAACAGCGACTGATCTTCCAGCGGCATCCCCGGCGCGGCAGGAACACGATACCGGCCCGGCGCCAGATACGCGCTGACAGCCTTCCCCCGCGCAGGAAACGCCACTGTCAGGGCCGAAGCGAGCGGCAGCCCGTCAGCGCGGCGATACATCTGCACCGCCAGTTCTCCCGCCTGAGGACACAGCACGTTGGCGCGGCGCTCGATGCGCAGGGCCGAGCCGGCGCCCCACAGCAGCCATCCCTGCTGACGCAAGGCCACCTGAGCGTCGGCGCCTTCCTCAATCTGTCCCAGGCTGGCGTCGCTGATCCAGCGCGCCTTGCCGCCCTCGCTGTGCCAGTTCAGTTGCAAAGGCTCGCTCAGCGGATCGGCAAAATCGGCCCGCGCGACGCCTGTGATCTGCACCTCTGGCATCGCCTCGCCGCCCTGCTCGTCCACCAGCAGCACATTGCGCAACGCGACCTGCACCCTGGATTCCTCATTGCGCGCCACCCAGCGCTGCACGTCCGCAAAGCGATACCCCAGCCGCAGCGGCGCCAGCCGCTTGTCGCCCGGCGCGCGCATCTGGCTGCACAGGTTCACCCGCACCGGCGGCGAGGCCTGCATCCCCGCCGCGACCAGCATCGCGCCGCCCGGCTGCAAACCGAGGCTGACGCCACCCTGCGCCGGCACGCTGAACTCCGCACCCGGCAGCACGGCTTGATATACATTTGCCGCATGAACCTCGTTCGCGGCATGCGTGGTATTGATAGTGGCCTCCGCCAGATGCCTCGCATGGCCGGCTATCAGCAATCCGCCGACGATAGTCGCGCCAACTGCGCCAAGCCACAGCCACATCGCGGAACATGCCCACTTCACCGGCATGCTGCGCCGCAGAGGAATCACCGTGGCGCCGCCCCGTCCCGCAGCCATGCCCGCGCGCAGATTGGCGCGGCGGCGGCGCTCCCTGCGCCGCTCCGCCCAAGCCTGCAAAACTGTCGTGATCATTCGCTGCATACGCCCCTCGCGCTGATGTCCGGTCTGCGCTGGCTTAGCAGAGGGACAAGGAAAAGCGTGATCGAAAAGCTATCGACTCGTCGCCCAAATCTGCATTTCGCGCCGCAAAAACGGCATCTCGTCGCAATCCCGTCGCAGGCCCCGGGGCCTTTGGATACAGTGGACACATCGAAACCCACTTTAGCCGCCGAAAGGAATCAAAATGAACATCCTGAAGAACTTTGAAGCCCTGTTCGCTGTGACTCTGGGCCTGGCCTGCGCCGCCAACTACATGCTGGACGATTCCAGCGCCACCGCCACCCAGCCTGCCACTGTGGCCATGGCCGCCATCCCAGCCTCCGTGCAAACCATGCCGGTGGTGGTGATCAGCGCCAAGCGCCTCAGCCCCGAGCAGAAAAAGCAGTCGCTGGCCGATGAGCACAAACAGCTGGCCGTGGGCTCCACCGCAACGAGCTCCATTTGATCCGCCCGACACCCCTTCGCCTGTACGTCCAGCGCCTCCCCGCTGCCGCGTAACAGGCGAAGTCCCCATCCTTCCGCTTCACGTTTTCTCCATTGGACTTGCGCGCAGACGCCGCGCTCTGTACCCTATCGCACCAGATTGGCGCGGGCTTTGTGTCAGATGTAAAAAGTTGAATCAGACGCAGCCTGGCCCGGTATCGCTTGATATAGTCCAATCAAGCGTGGAAGCACACGCAATCAAAATGGAGAACAATCATGACCAAGCGTCCCTACACTCTTTTCGCCGCCGCCATGTTCGCACTGGGTGCGGCCGCATGGGCGCCGGCAGAGGCGGCGCAGGTTGGCGTCAACCTGGTGATCGGCACCGCGCCGCCCGTGCCGCGCTTTGAAAGCGTGCCGGTGCCGCGCCGCGGCTACGTCTGGGTGCCCGGCTACTGGAACTGGAACGGCCACCACCACATCTGGCTGGCCGGCCACTGGGAAGCGGAACGCTACGGCTATCAGTATCAACCCGCCGTCTGGGTGCGCGAAGGCGACGCATGGCGCCTCGACCAGGGCGGCTGGGTGACAGTGGAGACGCGTCCCGTGGCCGTGGTGGACTATGTGGCCGTTCCGCCACCTCCGCCGCGCTATGAGCGCATTCCCGCTCCGCGTCCAGGCTTCATCTGGTCGCCCGGCTACTGGGAATGGCGCGGCGGCCGCCATGAATGGATCACAGGCTATTGGGTCGCCGAGCGTCCGGGCTTTGCCTACCGCGAGCCGCGCTGGGTGGAACACGACGGCCGCTGGATTCGCGAAGAGGCGCACTGGGACCGCCACGGCGGCGGCCACGAACACTGGGAGCACGGCCGCGGCGACCGCGATCATGACGGCATCCCCAACCGCTACGACCATGACCGCGATGGCGACGGCGTGCCCAATCGCTACGACCGCCATCCCGACAATCCGCGCCGGGACTGAACGGGCATGAACGCCCGCGAATTGAATCCACCGCCTGACGGGGCCTGGATGGGATGGTTCGATGGATCGGCCCTCCCCAATCCGGGCCGCATCGGCATTGGCGCGCTGCTGCGCAAGCCGAACGGAGAAGATGTGGAAATCAGCCGCCGCGCCGGTGAAGGCGACAGCAGCGAGGCGGAATATCTTGCGCTGATCGCGCTGCTGGAGGCAGCCCTGCCCTTCCAGCCGCCGCAGCTTCTGATTCGCGGCGACAGCCAGGTCGTCATCAACGATATTATTTTGCCGCCCGCGCGGGGCGGTCAAAGCGCCAAGGGAATGGAGGCGCATCGCGCGCGGGTGATGGAATTGATCGCCACGCTGGGCGGACCGGAAGTGGTCAGCCTGCGCTGGGTTCCGCGCCACCGCAATCCAGACGCCGACCGCCTGTCGCAAGCGGCCGTGCGCGGACCGCTTTAAAACGATTTAAGCACGGCGCCCCAGAGACAGCGCCGAAGGACGCCGCTGCAGTTCCGGCGCCTTGCGCGCCGCAGTCGTTTTGGATGCCTGTGGCGTCACCATGACCAAGTCAGTACTGACTTTAAACACACTCACAGTTTGAGCCAGCGAAGCGGCCTGCTGCTGCATCGCTTCCGCCGCCGCTGCCGATTGCTCCACCAGCGCCGCGTTCTGCTGCGTCACCGCGTCCATCGACGAAACCGCCTGGTGCACCTCGTTGATGCCCGTGCTCTGCTCCGTGCTGGCGGCCGTGATCTCGCTGATGATGTCGCTGACCCGGTGAACGCTGCTCACGATGTTATCCATCGTCGCGCCGGCATTGGCCACCAGCTTGCTGCCCAGGTTGACCTTTTCCACCGAGTCGCCGATCAGTTCCTTGATCTCCTTCGCCGCCGCCGCGCTGCGGTGCGCCAGGTTGCGCACCTCGCCCGCCACCACGGCAAAGCCGCGTCCCTGCTCGCCGGCGCGGGCCGCTTCCACCGCCGCGTTCAGCGCCAGGATATTGGTCTGGAAGGCGATGCCGTCGATGACGCCGATGATGTCGACGATCTTCTGCGACGACTGGTTAATCGAATCCATGGTGCCCACCACCTGCGCCACCACTTCGCCGCCCTCGCTCGCCACCTGCGCCGCCGACGTGGCCAGCTGGTTGGCCTGGCGCGCATTGTCCGCATTGTGCTTGACGGTCGACGCCAGCTCCTCCATCGAGGACGCCGTTTCCTCCAGCGCGCTCGCCTGCTGCTCCGTGCGGCGCGACAGATCCTGGTTGCCCGCCGCGATCTCGCTCGACGAGGTGGTGATATGGTCGGTGCCGTTGCGCACCTCGGTCACGATGGCCGACAGGCTGGAATTCATGTCCTTCAGCGCCGACAGCAGCTGGCCCGTTTCATCCTGGCTGCGGGCCTGGATCTCGCAGGTCAGGTCGCCGCTGGCCACGCGGCGCGCCACGTCCACCGCTTCGCGCAGCGGACGGATAATGCCGCTGGTGAGCAGCCAGGAGCTGACCGCGCCGAACATCAGCACCAGCGCCGCCACGTCGTCGATATGCTGGGCGGTGGCGTCGATCTTGGCGCGCTGCAGTTTCAGCAGATCCTGCATCGCATCCAGGTAGGCCGCCGTGCCGGGCACGAAGACGGTTTCGAAAATCTTGTTCGCCTCTTCCGGCTGGCCGGCCAGTTTCAGCTTGGTCAGCTGCTCGCGCGAAGACAGGTAGACCTTGCGCTGCGTGCCCACGCGGGCGAACACTGCCTTCTCGTCTTCATCGACGATCAGGGCTTCGACTTTTTTCTGGTAGGAGGAAGAGATGGCCGAGGAAGCCTTGGCTTCTTCAGCAAAGTAGGCGCCCAGCGTCGGATCGCTGCTGCGGGCGATGGCCGTGGTGCGCTTGGCGGCGCTGTCGATCTTGCTGTACCAGTCGCTGATCATGCGCTCCTTGGCCAGCGGCGCCTGCATCATGTCGCGCGTGGCGTCGGCCACGCCCTGCAGGCGCCAGACGCTGATGCCCGTGATGAGCATGCACAGCGCCAGAATCACGGCAAAACCCAGGGCCAGGCGCTTACCGATACCGATGTTGGCTAAGACGTTCATTTCTTACCTCCGTATCCAGTGTGCGCCAGGCCGCGGGCGCGGCGCGCTTACGCTGCCAGGGCGGCTTTCTCGATCAGGCCCATGTCGTCCGACGACATCAGCTTGTCGATGTCGACCAGGATCAGCATGCGGTCTTCAATGGTGCCCAGGCCGGTGATGTATTCGGTGTTCAGCGAGGAGCCGATTTCCGGGGCCGGCTTGATCTGGTCCGGGGTCAGCATGGTCACGTCGGACACGCGGTCCACCACCATGCCCACCACGCGGTGGCCGATATTGAGAATGATAACAACAGTGAACTGGTCGTAGGTGGGCGTGCCCAGGTTGAATTTGATGCGCATGTCCACGATCGGCACGATGATGCCGCGCAGATTGACCACGCCCTTGACGAATTCCGGCGCGTTGGCGATGCGGGTTGGCGTCTCGTAGCTGCGGATTTCACCGACCTTCTGGATGTCGATGCCGTACTCTTCGGTGCCCAGGGTGAAGGCGAGGTATTCGGCGGCGGCGGACGAGGATTGGACTTCGCTGGCGATGGTGGTCATGCTGGGTTCCTAAGAAAGTACATTACTAAAGTGAGTAGTCGTAATGTTACCCTAAGTCAAGAATCCGTGCAGCAATTAAATACTTTATGGCAACTTCGCCAATCTTGCCCGGGACGGCACTGGGGGATGGTTTGGGCCCGTATTTCGTGCCACAATTGCGCCACTAAATTGGAGACGAATGAATACTTTGCTTAGCAGCTGGCAGCCGCGCCTGGTGGCGCTGGCGCGCGCCGCCCAGGGCGACGATGGCGCGCACGACACCAACCATCTGCACCGGGTGTGGCGCAACGCCAGCCTGCTGCTGGACGACCACCCGGACGCCGACGCGCTGGTGGTGCTGGCGGCCTGCTATCTGCACGACCTGGTCAACCTGCCCAAGAACGATCCCCAGCGCCATCTGGCCTCGCGCCAGGCGGCGCAGCTGGCGCGCACGCAGCTGGCGGCGCTGGACTTCCCCGCCGACCGCCTGTCCAACGTCAGCCACGCCATCGAGAGCCACAGCTTCTCCGCCGGCATCCGGCCGGAGACGGTGGAAGCGAAAATCGTGCAGGACGCCGACCGCCTTGACGCCTTGGGCGCCGTCGGCCTGGCGCGCCTGTTCTACACGGCCGGCCGCATGGGCGCCGCCCTGGCCCACGCCGACGATCCCATGGCCCTGCAGCGCGAGCTGAATGACAAGGCCTACGCGCTGGACCACATCGACACCAAGCTGGCCACCCTGCCCGGCCAGATGCAGACCGCCGCCGGCCGCCGCATGGCGCAGCAGCGCTTCCAGGAACTGGTCGCCTTCCGCGACACCTTTATCGCCGAATGGGCCGCCGGCCCCAACGCCTCTTGAATTCATCGACACGGTTTATGAGCACTCCAGACGACGCCCTCTCCCCCCCCGCCGCGCCGGCTCCCGTCACCGGCAACCTGAATTTCGTGCTGGTGTGCGTGTTTATCGACATGCTGGGCATCGGCCTGATCGTGCCCGTGCTGCCGGTGCTGATCGGCGAATTCGCCGGCTCGCGCGACGCCCAGGCCAGCTGGTACGGCATACTCAGCGCCACCTTCGGCCTGATGCAGTTCATCTTCATGCCCATGCTGGGCGCCGTCAGCGACCGCATCGGACGCCGCCCTGTGATGCTGTATTCGATGGCCGGCATGTGCATCAACTTCCTCAGCACGGCCTGGGCGCCGAACCTGGCCTGTCTGTTCATCGGGCGCGTGGTGGGCGGCATGTCCTCGGCCAGCATGTCGGTGGCCTCGGCCTACGCCTCCGACATCTCCACGCCGGACAACCGCGCCAAGAGCTTCGGCAAGGTGGGCGCGGCCTTCGGCCTGGGCTTCATCTGCGGCCCGGCGCTGGGCGGCCTGCTGGGCAAGATCAACATCCACCTGCCCTTCTACGTGGCGGGCGCGCTGTCGGCGGCCAATTTCGTCTACGGCTATTTCGTCGTGCCCGAATCGCTGCCGGCGGGACGCCGCGCGCCGTTCAAGCTGTCGCGCATCAATCCCTTCGCCGCCCTGCTGCGCCTGGCGCGCCGCACGGAGATCCGCTGGCTGGTGGTGGTGTTCACGCTGGTGACCTTCGCCCAGATGATGCTGCAGACCACCTGGGTGCTGTACACCACCTTCCGCTTCAACTGGACCACTGGCCAGAACGGCCTGTCTCTGTTCTGCGTGGGGATTTCGGCTGCCGTGGTGCAGGCCGGCCTGCTGGGCTACTTCATCAAGCGCTTCGGCGAAGTGCGCCTGTCGCTGATGGGGCTCACCTCCGGCTGCATCGTCTTCCTGCTGTATGGTCTGGCCACCCAGGGCTGGATGATGTATGTGCTCATCCTGTGCAATGTGCTGTCCTTCGCGGCCGGTCCCGCGCTGCAGGGCATCATCTCCAAGACCACGTCGGCCCACGAACAGGGCGAGTTGATGGGCTCCCTGCAGTCGATCAGCAGCCTGGGGACGGTGATCATGCCGCTGCTGGGCGGCAGCGTGATCCTCAAGTGGGCCAGCCATCTGCCCAGCGGCGACTGGCGCATCGGCACCACCTTCTTCGTCTCCGCCGCCATGCAGGGGCTGGCGATCCTGGTGGCGCGGCACTACTTCCGCGTCCACCACATGCAGCCCAAACCGCTTTGATGGAACGACTGTCCATGTATGACCGACTATCCCGGCTGCTTTCCGCGGCCCTGATTCCGCTGGCCGTGACGCCGGCCGCCATGGCTGCCTGCTCACGCGACATCATCGTGCCCGTCGCCGCCAGCGGTGAAGCCGTCACCATTGAAGGCGGCGAAGTGCATGGCATCTATCCCGACCTGATGCGCAGCATGGAACAGAAGACCGGCTGCCATTTCGTGTTTTCCAATGTGCCGCGCGCACGCCAGGTGGCGCTGTTCGAGAACGGCAATGCGGACCTGCTGCTGCCCGCCTCGCCCACGCCGGGACGCGATCAGATAGCGACCTTTGTGCCGATGGTGAGCCACCGCACCATGCTGATCTCGGTCATGGGCGAGCGCGCGCCCGCCGCCAGCATGCACGAGTTGCTGGAGCGGCGCGAGCTGCGCCTGGCCGTGGTGCGCGGCTTCGATTACGGCGAACAGTATTCATCGCTGCTGAAGGAGCTGGGCAAGCAGGGCCGCCTGTTCATGGAAGTGGACGTGCGGGCCGTGGCGCGCCTGCTGCAGGCCGGTTCCGCCGACGCGACCATCATGGGTTCGCCGCTGATGGCTTCCGCCGTCGAGCATGAGCCGCGTCTCAAAGGCTTGCTGGACAAGCTGCGCTTCGACGCCATTCCCGAACTGCCCTGGCATCCCAGCGGCGCCTACGTCTCGCGTAAATCGCTCACGCCGGAAGACCAGCGCGAGCTGCGCGAACTGCTGGACAAGCTGGCCAAGTCCGGCGCGGTGATGGAGGGCTACCAGCACCGCTTCCATCCCCGCATGCTGAACGGCAGCGTGCGCGCCCGCTAATCCTTATTTCGTCTCCACCACCGGCAGCTCGATCGCGCTGGCCTCGGCCGCCGTGTGGTAGACGCGCACAGTCGCCTTCTTGTAATCGGCCGCCTTGGCGTAGAAGATATTTGGCACGTAAGTCTGCGGATTGCGGTCGTACAGCGGGAACCAGCTGGACTGGATCTGCACCATCACCCGGTGGCCGGGCAGGAAGACGTGGTTCGCGTTCGGCAGCGCGAAGCGGTATTTCTGCACCGTGTTGGACGGGATCGGCGATGGATGCTCGAAGCTTTCGCGGTAGCGGCCGCGGAAGATATCCATGGCGATGCCCAGCTGGTAGCCGCCCAGCTCCGGCTGCGACGGCACTTCATCCGGATAGACGTCGATCAGCTTCACCACCCAGTCGGCGTCGCTGCCCGAGGTGGAGGCGAACAGGTTGACCATCGCGGCGCCGGAAATCGTCAGCTTCTCTTTCAGCGGCTCGGTTTCGTAGGTCAGCACATCGGTGCGGTCGGAGGCGTAACGCTGATCGGACGCCAGCCACGGACGCCAGATGGCGCCGTCGTTCATGCGCGCAGGACGCTGCACGAAAGGCACGGGCTTGGCGGGATCGGCCACATATTCGTCGAAGGCGGCTGGGGCGTCGCCGGCGCCACCTTTCGGCGCATCGAAGGCCAGCTTGAAGCCGTCGTTCAGATAGATGGACTTGAGCGGCGCGGGGCAGCCCTCTTCGCAGGCCAGCGGCCATTGCTTGAGCCGCTGCCAGCGGTTGCTGCCGCTCTGGTAGGACAGCACGGGCGGCGTGTCGGCGGCCGGCGCGCCGTCTTTCAGGTACTGGTCGAGGAAGGGTTGCAGCACGTCGCGGCGGAACTCCAGCGCCGTGTCGCCCGTGAAGTGCAGCGCGCCCAGCGAGGAGCCGTCGTAATTGACGCCGCTGTGGCGCCAGGGGCCGATGACGAGGAAGTTCTTGTCGTTGTTGACGTCCTTCTTTTCCGTCGCGGCATAGGCAGCGTAAGCGCCGTAGATGTCTTCCTGGTCCCACTGGCCGACCACGTACATGGTGGGCACCTTGAGCGGACGCGCGGCCAGGATGCGGTCCACGGCCTGGTTCTGCCAGTAGCTGTCGTAGGCCGGATGCTCGAACCACTTGCGCGCGTAGTTCAGGTGATCCAGTCCCAGGCGGGCGGCGTAGTCGGCGGCCGAGCCGGCGCGCAGGGTGAAGTCGTAGTCGTCATAGACGCCGGTGGACAGGGCATCGCCGCTGCCCTTGACCGTGGTCTGGCTGGCGATGTAATTCATGTTCGTCATGCGGAAGGCGCCGTTGTGGAACCAGTCGTCGCCGCGCCAGCCGTCCACCATGGGGCTCATGGGGACGGCCACTTTCAGGGCCGGATGGGGATCGACCAATGCCATCAGCACGGTGAAGCCGGGATAGGAAGAGCCGATCATGCCCACGCGGCCGTTCGATTCCGGCACGTTCTTGACCAGCCACTCGATGGTGTCCCAGGCGTCGGTCGAGTGGTCGGTGCGGGTGTTGTTGAGCGGGCCGCGAATGGGGAGCGTCATCACGTACTCGCCTTCGGAGCCGTATTTGCCGCGCACGTCCTGGTAGACGCGGATATAGCCGGCGGCGGCCATCACCTCATCGCCCTGGGGCAGGATGGACTGCATATGCGTGCTGTGGTTGCGCTGGGCGGCGGAGCTGGCGTTGTAGGGCGTGCGGGTCAGCATGATGGGCGCATGCTGGGCGTTCTTGGGCAGGACGATCACCGTGTGCAGCTTGACGCCGTCGCGCATTGGGATCATCACATCGCGCTTGATGTAATCATTCTGGTCGGTGTTGGCTTCGAAGCTGGAGGGGATGTCGGGCGCCATCGGCGGCGTGGAAGCCTGGGCGGCGGTCAAGGCAAAGGCAGAAATCAGTGCAAGGGCGAGCGGACGAACGTGCATGTGGTCTCCATATGAGTGTTTCCCACATACTAACCCACGGAGTGCTCGTGCTGCTAGTGAAGGTATTGAATCAACACCACGTCGATAGCGGATTGAACCACAACCGCAAACAATATTACTTTAAGAATCTTTGCCTCTAACGCAGCGAATCCCGCTTCAAATTTAGCAATCAATAGCTCATCGCTTGAGCTGATGCGTGACACTTCGGCTAACTCGGTCATGGGAAGCTCCTACGGCACATTGTTCTGATTAGACCTCCAGCGAGCCGAACAAGTTCCCTTGACAGACCAGCTTCAAACTGCAACTATACGTGCCATGAAAATTGTCCATGCACATACTGACAGCCTGAATTGGCGCCGCTGCTGATGCGCGGCCGTTGTTCACCCTCAGTGATGTGATACTTTTACCAACGCCGCCTCTCTCAGGTGGCGTTTTTGTTTGGGCCGCCGCACAGGGAGGCACCGACAAGGAACCTTGATGAGCCAGTCCAAATCCCCGCAAGTCATCCTGACCGGCGACCGCCCTACCGGCCCGCTGCACCTGGGCCATTACGTGGGCAGCCTGCGCAACCGCGTGGCATACCAGCACGATTACAAGCAATTCATCATGCTGGCCGACTCCCAGGCCCTGACCGACAATATGGACGACACCAACAAGGTGCACCGCAACGTGGTCGAAGTGGCGCTGGACTATCTGGCCTGCGGCATCGACCCGGCCAAGTCGACCATCCTGATCCAGTCGCAGATCCCCGAACTGGCCGAGCTGACCTTCTACTACCTGAACCTGGTCACCGTCGCCCGCCTGGAGCGCAATCCCACGGTGAAGCAGGAGATCATCCTGCGCGGCTTCGAGCGCGACATCCCGGCCGGCTTCCTCACCTATCCCGCTTCGCAGGCGGCCGACATCTCCGCCTTCAAGGCCGCCATCGTGCCGGTCGGCGAAGACCAGATCCCGATGATCGAGCAGACCAACGAGATCGTGCGCAAGTTTAACCGCCTGGCCAACAAGGAGATCCTGGTCGAGTGCAAGGCTGTGGTGCCTGAAGTGGGCCGCCTGCCCGGCATCGACGGCAAGGCCAAGATGTCCAAGTCGCTGGGCAATGTGATCAACCTGGGCGCCTCCGCCGACGAGATCAAGGCCGCAGTGAAAATGGTTTATACCGATCCGCTGCACCTGAAGGTGTCCGACCCCGGCCACCTGGAGGGCAACGTCGCCTTCATCTACCTGGACGCCTTCGACACCGAGAAAGCGGCGCTGCAGGAAATGAAGGACCACTACGTGCGCGGCGGCCTGGGCGACAGCGTAGTCAAGAAGCGCCTGGAAGTGGTGCTGCAGGAGATGCTGGCCCCGATCCGCGCCCGCCGCGAAGAACTGGCCAAGGACAAGGGCTACATCATGCAGGTGCTGAAGGAAGGCACCATGCGCGCGCGCGAAGTGGCGGCCCAGACCTGCGACGAAGTCAAGGCCGCCCTCGGCCTGAGCTACTTCTAAGCCGCTTACGGCCCGCCGCTGTGCCGCACGAATCCGGCGTGAGCGCCCTGCTGCCCTGGCTGGCCGCGCTCTACGCCGTGGCCAGCGTGGCGTGCTTCACCGCCTACGCCATCGACAAGCGGGCCGCCGTGCGCAAGCGCCGGCGCACGCCGGAGCGCACCTTGCTGCTGCTTGGACTGGCCTGCGGCTGGCCCGGCGGCCTGCTGGCCCAGAGCTGGCTGCGCCACAAGTCCAGCAAGGCGTCCTTCCTGCTGCGCTTCTGGCTGACGGTGGCAGCGAATCTGGCGGCGCTGACTGCATTGGCATGGGCAGTGTGGCAATCGCAGATAATTAGTTAAGGAATCCAACGATGTGGACTGGCGTCTTGTGCGGCCTGCTGGCCGGTGCGATATGGGGCATGGTGTTCCTCGTGCCGGAACTGCTGACGGCGTTCTCGCCGCTTGAAATGGCCGTTGGCCGCTACATCGCCTATGGCGCGATCGCCGCCGCGCTGATGCTGCCGAAGATGTCCGGCCTGCTGCGCCGCCTCGAGCGCAGCGACTATTTCGCCCTGCTGCGCCACGCGCTGGCGGGGAACATCATCTACTACATGTTCCTCGCCCTGGGCGTGAAGCTGGCCGGCGTCGCGCCCACCTCGCTGATCGTGGGCGTGCTGCCCATCTCCGTCACGCTGATGGGCCACAAGGACCACGGCGCCGTGCCGCTCAAGCAGCTGGCCCTGCCCCTGCTCGTGGTGGCCGCCGGCATTGCCTGCATCAATATCGACGTCTTCACCCACGACAGCAGCGGCGCGGGCGTGGATACCGCCCACAAACTGCTCGGCGTGCTGTGCGCGACGGGCGCCCTGGTGTGCTGGACCTGGTACGCCATCGACAACGCCCGCTACCTCAAGCGCAATCCCCATTTCAGCAGCGGCGAATGGTCCGCGCTGTACGGCCTGTCCAGCGGCCTGATTGCGCTGCTGATCGGCTCCATCGCAATGGCCATCTTCCACGCCGATGTCACCGGCGCGGCAGGCGCCGCCACGGGACGCAACTGGAGCTGGTTCTGGTTGGTCAACGCGTTGCTGGCACTGGGCGCCTCCGTGATCGGCAACCACTTGTGGAATGTGGCCAGCCGCAGCGTGCCCGTCACCCTGTCCGGCCAGCTGATCCTGTTCGAGACTTTATTCGCCCTGCTCTACGGCTTTATCTACAAGCAGCAGATGCCGCGCACGCTGGAGCTGGCTGCCGTGGTCCTGCTGGTGATCGGCGTACTGTGGTCGGTGCGCGTGCACGCGCTGGAGGAAGTGCGCGAAGCGCACGCCGGCTGAAGCCGGGGGGAAATCAGCCGTCCTTGAAGCGCTCGCGCACCAGCCGCGCCATCTCCTCGGCGGGTGGCTGCTGCGCCAGCAGGCCGTCCACCACGCCACGCTGGTCTTCCGGCAGGCGGTTCTGGCTCACCTTCCACTTGCCGACGATGCTGGAAATCGGCAGCTCGATGCCGACGATGGCCTTCATGTTCGCCGCCAGATAATCGGCCGGCGCATCGGACGGTTTCCACGGCGCCGGCATGCGCCCTTCCTGCGAGGCCGTCAGGTCGTCCAGCTGGCGGCGCAGCCACAGCGGATCGTCCATCAGCCGCGCCTCGCCGCGCACCTGCACCATGGCGTAATTCCAGGTCGGCACCACCTTGTGCGTGGTGGCCTTGCTGGCGTACCAGGTGGGGCTGATGTATTCCTCCGGTCCCTTGAACACCACCAGGCAGGACGGCGCATGCATCAGCTTACGCAGCAGCGGATTGGCCCGCGCCACATGCGCGCGCAGCAGGCCATGCTCGCCTTCATCGGCATAGAGAATGAAGGGAACCAGGTCCGCCGTCACGCCCTCCTCGTCGGACAGGATCAGCGTCCCTAATGGGTAGGCGCGGATCAGGCCATGTTTGACTTCGAGGCGGTCTTCGGCAAAAGCGGGAGGCAGATACATGGTGGCAGCGTGTCAGGAGAGCAGTCCGTTTTCACTCAGGATGTCCTGAATCAGCTCCAGCCGCAGCACGGGATTCTCCTGCAGCAGCAGGCGCTCCTTATCGCACAGGTCGAGCCGCAGCAGCTCGCACCAGCGGTTGGCGACCCAGCCCGCTTCGTCCAGCCGGTACGGCGGCGCCAGCGCCATGTGGTTGGTGTCGATCTGCTTCTTCTCCAGCGAGCGGATCAGATTACCCAGCGCATTGGCCACGTCCTGCTGTTCGGTGGGGATGGGCACAGCCATGTCGTCCACCAGCGGCTCAACCTCGCCCACCCACAGCCCATGCTTGAGCCGTTCGGCGGACTTGAGCTGGAAGCGCGTGGTGCCGATGCAGCAGATCTGCATCAGCCCCGGCATGGGTGAAGTCCATTCGACGATGCGGGCCATGGTACCCGAGCTGGCCAGGGTTTCCTCGCCCTCCGGCAGGCGCACCTCACTGCCCTTCAGCAGCGGCACGACGCCGAATTCCTCGCCACGGTCGATGCATTTCTTGACCATGTCGAGATAGCGCACTTCGAACACCTGCAACGGCAGACGGCCGCCAGGAAAGAGCATCGTATTGAGAGTAAAAAGCGGGATCGCGGGCATGTCCCATCATCGCACGAAACATGCCCGCCGGGGCCGATGAACGACTCTAAAAACTCAAGGCTGGCGGAAAACGACACCGCCTTTCATCACAAATGCAACGTGGCGCAGCGCCGCAATGTCGGCCGTGGGATCGCCGTCCACCGCCACCATGTCGGCCAGATAGCCTTCCCTGATCTGGCCCAGCGACGATGCGCGGTCCAGCACAGCCGCGTCGACCACGGTGGCGGCGCGCAGCGCTTCGGTTGGCGTCATGCCCAACTTGACCAACCACTCCAGCTCACGCTCATTGGTGCCATGCGCGAACACGCCCACATCGCTGCCGTTGCCGATGATGACGCCCAGCTTGTGCGCCAGCTGGAAGGCATGTGCCGCCGCCTGCATGGACGGCGTGGGTGCGCCGCCCCGCTGGTAGTGCTGGAAGTATTCGCTGGTCGCCTCGGGCGCCGTCAGCGTGGGGAAGTAAGCCACTTTGCGCTCGGCCATCAGGCGGAAGGTCGCTTCGCTACCGCCGTAGCCATGCTCGATGCTGTCCACGCCGGCCAGCACGGAACGGCGCATGCCTTCGTCGGTGCTGGCGTGGGCCGTCACTTTGCGCCCCGATTCGTGGGCCGTGCGCACCAGCGCATTCAACTCTTCCTGGGTGAAGGTGGCGTGCGAGCCGCCATCGGCGCCGGTGCGGTAATCGGCATAGACCTTGATCCAGTCCGCGCCATGGGCGCCCTGCTCGCGCACGGCGCGCATCACCTCGTCCACGCCGCTGACGGCCTGGGCGCCGCCAGGCAAGTCCATATCATAACGATAGTTCTTAGGCGAAGGGCCGTAACTGCCGGACGCCACAATCGCGCGCGTGGCGATGAACATGCGCGGACCGGGAATAATGCCTTCATCAATGGCGCGCTTGATGGCGACATCGGCATAACCCGCGCCTTCCGTTCCCAGATCGCGCAGGGTGGTAAATCCCTGCTGTAAAGTGTCGGCCGCGTGGCGACCCGCCATTAAGGTGCGATATTCAAGCGGCTCTTTCAGCACCTGGTCATCCCAGGAGGTTTCATTATAGGGATGGAGCAGCACATGGGAATGCAGGTCCATTAATCCCGGAATCAGCGTACGGCCCGTCAGCTTGATGCGCTGCGCATCGGCCGGCACGGCGATTTTATCGGTGGGACCTACCGCTTGTATCTTGCCCTGGACAACCAACACGCTCCAATCGGCATGCGCCTGCCCTTCCCCGGTCCAGACCCGGTCGGCGCTCAATAATATCGGGGGGAGTGTTGTTGCGGGTATCGGCGGCATGCGCCGTGGAGAATATGGCAATTAAAAGTGAAGCGCAGGCTCGTATCATCGCGGTATCCCGGAAAAAGAAAAGGCCGGCGCGGGTTTATTCAAGACAAACCCTTCACGCCGGCCAGGAGCAAGGCTCAATTACTTAATCAGGAAATCATCCTTGTTCTTGCCTTCCAGCCATTTCGGTGCGCGACCGCGGCCGGTCCAGGTCTGGCCGGTGGCGTCGTCGCGGTACTTGGTCGGCACCGGAGCGCGCGTTTTGGCTGGCTTGGCGGCCTTGCCTACGCCGCCCAGGTCGGCCAGGGTCAGGTTGAACTCGCGCATGATGGAAGCGATTTTCTCTTTCGCTTCATGGATTTCATTTTTGCGGGCGGTTTCCGCCAGATTTTCCAATTCCGCGATCTTGGCTTTGTATTCCTGGTAAGTCGTCATCTTTATTTCCTTCTAAGGGATAGCGTTAAAAGCCGCTGGTGACAATGTGAGAATTCTGAAACGTCAATTTACCACAGATTTTGGAGAATTCTATAGTACTACGGCCAATAAATAACAATATAGGTAGAAATATGAATAATTTCTACAACTACATTCAACCGTGCGCCCTCTTTTTGGGCGATTAATAAAAAATAAGGCGGCTCAAACGGCCGCCTTATTCTCTTGCCGATTCTTAGAAACCGGCGCGCAATTGGACAAACACCATGCGCGTGGCGCCCGGCAGCTTGCCCAGATTGGTATCCGTGGTGCGGGTGAAATTGGCCTTATTGGTCAGGTTATTCACGCCCGCTTGAATCTCATAGCGCTCCTGGCCGGGAATAGCCCAGCTTACATTGGCATTCCACAGGCGATAAGCGGCGATGGCGCCCAGGCTGCCGTCCGCGCTTTCAGCCACGGTATTGGCGTCGTCCGCGTATTGCTTGGACTGGTAAGTGCTGTTGACGTCGAAGCTCCAGCCGCCCAGCTTGTAACGCAGGCCTTCCGTATTCACATTGCGCGAATAGAAGGGCACGTCCTTGCCGGCGTAGACGCCCTCGCGCTGCTCGGCCTTGGTGTAGGCGTAGGTGGCGTAGGCGTTCAGGCCGGACAGCTTGCCGTCGAAGCGATAGTCGGCGCGGGTTTCAACGCCCTGGTGCTGGGTCTTGCCGATGTTCTTGTAGAACAGCGGCGCCGTGTTGACGAATTCAATCTGGTTGGAGAAGTCCAGGTTGAACAGCGTCGCCTCCAGCTGCCACTGCTGGTTGGCGAAGCGCGCCCCCAGCTCCGTGGTCCTGGCCGTTTCCGGCTGCAGGCTATCGGTGGACGCCTGCAGATTCAATTGCAGGTGCTGGATGCTGCCGAAGGAAGTCGTGTAGTTGGCGAACAGGGTCACGTCGCGGTTCAGCAAATAGGACAGGTTCACCGATGGCAGCACCTTGCTGTTCTTGTCCTCGGACTCGAACGGGGTGACAAGGTTGGTGCGCGTCAGGTCGATATGCTCGTAGCGCACGCCCGGCGTCAGGCGCCATTTTTCCCACGCGATCTGGTCGTCGATGTAGAGCGAGTGGGCGTCGGTGGTGGCATCGGACGCGCGCGAAACGCTCACGGTGCCATCGGGTACTTTGACGGCGACGGCCGTTTCATGCGAGCGCTCGTTCATATAGCGGTAGCCGACGGTGACGTCGTTGCGCACGTCGCCCCATACCAGGCGCTGGGTCAGGCGCGGCTCGACGCCGGACACATGGTAGCTGCGCGGCTGGACGGCGATGCTGGTGGCGGCGCCGTCCTGGCCGTTGGCCAGCTGGCTGCGGCGGTCGCTGTCGTTGTACCAGACGCGCACTTCCACTTCGCGGTTGTCGGACATGGTGTTCAGGTAGCCGACGTCGATACCCTTGCGGCTGCCGTTCCACAGGTCCAGACTGCGGTAGGAGGCTTGCGGATTGGCCGCATACTGGGCTGCCGTCAGGCCGCCCGGCACGTCGGACTTGGCGTCGAAGTAGGACAGCTTGCCATACACTTCCTGGCCGGCCGACAGCATATAGCTGAACTTCAGCGCCAGGTCGTTGATCTTGCTCTGGCTGTGCTGACGCTCGCTGTTGCCCTCCTGGCCGGAATACATCAGGGCCATGCCCAGGCCCTCGTCCACGCGGCCGCCGACAAAGGCGCTGTACTGGGTGGTGGTGTTGCCGCTTTCGTATTTATTCACGCGCACGGTGGCGTCGCCCGTCACATCCTGGTCGGGAATGGCGCGGGTCTTGAAGTTGATGACGCCGCCCACGTTCTGCGGGCCATAGCGCACGGCGCCGCCGCCGCGCACCACGTCGATGCTGTCGATATTGGCCAGCGAAACAGGCGCCAGCGACAACTGCGGCTGGCCGTAAGGCGCCACCGCCAGCGGAATCCCGTCCAGCAGCACGGTGGAACGGGGCGAGAAGCGTCCATCCAGGCCGCGCACGCCGATGTTGAGCGAAATGGGGCTGCCGCCGCTGGACGAGTTGTCCGTGATCTGCACGCCCGGCACCGTGCGCAGCACGTCGCTGATGCTGGCCGCGCCCAGATCATCCATGTCCTCGCGCTTGATGACGGTGCGCGCGCCGGGGAAGGTCTTGGCGTTCTTCTGGCCGGAATTGAGCCAGTTGCCGTTCACCTGCACAGTTTCCATTTGCGGATCGGCGGCGTCGCTCTGGGCGAAGGCGGTGTTGGTGAACAGAAGAGCGCAGGCGGCGGCGATGGCGCTGCGTTGGAACAGAGGGTAGTCGGACATCGGGAACGGACGGTAAAAAATCAGGGGTCCCGATTATACAAAACTATCACTTTTAACAGGAATAATTCTCAGTTCGGCACCGCTCCGGGGTCCGCCCCGCACAGCACCATGGGCCGCACGCCCTCCTTCACCACCTTGCGGATCAGGTTCGCCATGCGGCAGGTAGCGGGACCGGCCACCTCCGGCGCGGCCACCACCAGCGACAGCGACATCTTGCGCCGCTGTCCCACGCGCAGCGGCAGCGGCTTGAGAAGACCGTCGGCCAGCTGGCGCCGCATCTTATGCTCGGGCACCCAGGCGAAGCCCAGGCCGGAGCACAGCATCTCCAGCCGCGTGCTGGGATTGTTGACGCTCCAGCGCTGGTCGCTGTTCAGCCAGCCGTGGGCGCGCGGATTGAGCGTGCCCGAGTCGCGCACGACAATGTGCAACTGGCGCGCCAGGTCGTCCACTTCCAGCTCGCGCCCCAGCATGTGCAGCTCGTGGCAGGGATGGGCCACGGCGATGAATTCGATATCCATCAGCTCATCGCCCAGGAAGCCGACGGGAATGCGGCTGACGATGGCCAGGTCGACGCGCTTTTCCACCAGCGCGTCCTCGGAGCCGGAGAGCACCGTCTCTTCCAGGTTGACGCGCGTATGTTTGGCCCAGGGCTCGAAGTCACGCAGCACCTGCACCAGCAGCTCGACGGGGAACAGGCTGTCGACGGCGATGCGCACTTCGGGCTCCCAGCCCTCGCCCAAGCTGCCGGCCAGTTGCTCCAGCTGGTAGGCGTCGCCCAGCAGTTCGCGCGCCTTGGACAGCAGGGCTTCGCCCGTCTTGGTCAGGCGCGCGCGGCGGCCGTCGATTTCCAGCAGCTCCACGCCCAACTGCTCCTGCAGCTTGGCCACCATATAGCTGACGGAAGACTGGCTGCGGTGCAGCGCCTCCGCCGCCTGCGCATAGCCGCCGCATTCCACGATCGCCTGCAGCACCTGCCACTGTTCGAGGGTACTGCGGGGGATCTTCATTTCGATTCCATCACATAGCTGCCGTCCCAGTCCTCGGGCGGCGGAAAATCAGCCATCGCGCTGCAGCGCTCGATATACATCTGCGCCGCCTTGTCGTGCGGGTTCAGCGCCAGCACTTCCGCAAACAGGCCGGAAGCCTTGGCCCACTGGCGCTTGCGGTAGCTCAGCAGGCCGTTGCGGAACAGGCCCATCGCGTCCAGCAGATTGGGATAGCTGTCCTCGGTATGATAGTCCATCACTTCGTAGATCGACACGGGCCGCGTCTTGCCCTTCACCACCACGATGTCGACTTCGCGCATGCGATAGGTGCCGCGCAGCGCGCGGTAAGTGAATTCGCTGAGCAGGATGTGTGCGCCGTACTGCTTGCAGGCCGATTCCAGCCGCGCCGCCAGATTCACGCCATCGCCGATGATGGTGTAGTCCATGCGCTTCTTGGAACCGATATTCCCCGACACCACCGAGTCCGAATTGAGACCAATGCCAATGTCGAGGGGCGGCTTGCCGTCGGCCACGCGGCCCTGGTTCCAGGCGTGCAGCTCGCTCATCATGGCGATGGCCGTGCGCACGGCGCGGTCGGCGTCGTCGTCATGCGGCACGGGGATGCCGAAAGCGGCCATGATGGCGTCGCCGATGAACTTGTCCAGCATGCCCTCTTCGCGTTGGATGCAGTCCACCATCAGCGTGAAGTATTCGTTCAGCAGCGCCACCGTGCCCTGCGCGCCCAGCTGCTCGGTGATGGTGGTGAAGCTGCGGATATCGGAGAACAGTACCGTCGCCGTCACGTTCTTGCCGCCCAGCGCCTCGGCGCCGTTGGCCACCATCTGGTCCGCGATGCCAGGGTCCATATAGCGCGACATGGTGGAGCGCAGCCGCTTTTCGCTCGATATATCCTCCAGCATCAGCATCCAGCCGATGCGTTTCTTCTCCACCGAAAGCAGCGGCTGGATGCTGACGTTGACCGACAGCGTCTCGTCATGCACATGCAGCTCGGCGTCCACCAGATGCTCGCTGGCGCCGCTTTCCTCGGCCAGGCGCAGGCGGTCCAGCAGCCAGCTGTTGGCGGCGTCGAAGAAGTCGCCCATATTCTGGCCCACGATGCGCGCCGCCTCCGCGCGCAGAATACGCAGCCCGGCCGCGTTGCAGGTGACGATCTTCTCCTGGCTGTCCAGCGTGATGACGCCGTTGGACATGGACTCCAGCATGGCCTCGTTGTAGTTCTTGATCTGCTGGACGTCGGCAAACAGCTTGGCATTTTCCAGCGCGATGGAGATCTGCGCCGTGAAGGCCCGCAGGCGCGATTCGTCCTCGTTGCTGAAAGGGCCGCCGCGCTTGTTCAGCACTTGCGTCACGCCGATGGTCTTGCCCGTCTTGTTGACGATGGGGACGCACAGGATGGAGCGGGTGAAAAATCCCGTGCGCTTGTCGAAGGCGGGGTTGAAGCGCAGGTCCGCGTAGGCGTAAGGGATGTTGATGGTCTTCCCCGAGGTGAACACGGCGCCCGCGATGCCGGCGTTATTCGGCAGGCGGATCTGCAAGGACTCCAGCCCCTGCCCCACTTCCGACCACAGCTCGCCCGTCTTTTCATCGTTGAGGAACAGCGTGGAGCGCTCGGCGTTGAGCATGCGCGTGGCCTCGCCCATCACCTTTTGCAGCAGGGAGCCGAGCTTGATGTCGGCCGTGACCTCGGACACCACGTCGATGAATTCCATCTCCTGGCGCCGCACCTTCTTCATGCTTTCCAGGAAGCGCGCGCTTTGCAGCGCCAGCGTGCCTTGCGTGGTGAGCGCCTCCAGCAGCTGCAAGTCGCCGCGGGTGAATTTGCCGCGCTTCTTGTTCAGCGTCTGCGAGACGCCGATGATCTCGCCCTTGACCGTCTTGATCGGCACGCACAGGATATTGCGGGTGACGAAGCCGGTCTGCTCGTCGATGCTGCGGTTGAAGCGGGGATCGGCGTAGGCGTCCATGATGATCACCGGCTCGCCCGTGGTGAAGACGTGGCCCGCGATGCCGGAAGTGTTCAGCAGGCGGATCTCGCGCTGGATATTGCCCTGCGTTCCCTGCGCCACGCGCGAGAACAGCTCGTTGGTCTCGGCATCGTTGAGGAACAGCGTACCCCGCTCGGCGCCCAGCTCCTCCGTCGTCACGGACACCAGCTGGTTGAGGATTTCGTCCAGCGTATCGCAGGCGGCCATGCGGCGCGACACTTCCAGCAGCAGCTCCACCTGGCGCAGGCGGCGGCGCTCCACGCCTGCGGCGGCATTGGAGGCGCTGACGCCTGCCGCTTTCGCAGCCTTCTTGGGGCGCAGTTCGCGCACTTCGGAGACAGGACGATCCATCAGGCGCGCGCCTCCAGTGTGCTGCGCAGGGCGCGGATAGCGTCGTGCAGTTGGATTACCTCATTGCGATGGCTGGCCGCAGCCTGCTGCATGGCGTCGGCATGCGCCTGCGTATCGCGCTCCAGCCGCTCGCGCAGGGCTACGATGGTGTCGCGCAGCTGGGCGGTTTCATTGTGGGCGGCGGAGGCGGCGTCCTGCAGCTGCTGCTGGCGCTCCAGATGAGCCGCTTCCAGTTCAGTGCGCAAAAACACAACAGTGCGCTGCAGATCGCGCACTTCGGCCAGCGCCAGACGCAACTGCTCATCGGCATCCGGCGGCACATCCATTGTCACGGAGTTATCCAGGGTCGCCTCGCAGTAAATTGAGGAATGGCAGCATATTACCATTGGCATGGCTTTCTCCATACACAAGGCTATAATGCGCGATTATTTTAAAAAATGAATGGATGACACCGTGTCCGACCGCCTTGCCGTTTTGCCGCAATACCTGCTCCCGAAAGGGGCGCTGACCAACTTCGCCGGCCGCGTGGCGGGCGCCAAAGGCGGCGCCATGACCACCCGTCTGATCCGCTGGTTCGTGGGCAAATACGACGTCAACATGAGCGAAGCGGCCGAGTCCGACATTAGCAAATACACCAGCTTCAACGAATTCTTCACCCGCGCCCTGCGTCCGGACGCGCGCCCGCTGGCGCAAGCCGACTACGTGTGCCCCGTCGACGGCCGCATCAGCCAGTTCGGCGCCATCGAGGACGATCAGATCTTCCAGGCCAAGGGACACAAGTTCAGCACCACGGCCCTGGTCGGCGGCGACGCGACGCTGGCGGCGCAATTCCAGCACGGCCACTTCGCCAACCTCTACCTGAGCCCGCGCGACTACCACCGCATCCACATGCCTTGCGACGGCAAGCTGACGCGCATGATCTATGTGCCGGGCGACCTGTTCTCCGTCAACCCGACCACGGCGCGCGGCATTCCCGGCCTGTTCGCCCGCAACGAGCGCGTGGTGTGCGTGTTCGAGACGGCCAACGGCCCCTTCGTGCTGACCCTGGTCGGCGCCACCATCGTCGGCAGCATGGCGACCGTGTGGCACGGCGTGGTCAACCCGCCGCGCCTGCCGCAAGTCACCGAGTGGACTTACGCAGACCAGAACATCGTGCTGAAAAAAGGCGAGGAAATGGGCCGCTTCCTGCTGGGCTCTACCGTCGTCATGCTGTGGCCAAAAGATATGCTGGCCTTCAACACGAGCTGGCAACCCGCCGCGCCAGTCAAGCTGGGCGAGATGATGGCGAACCTGAAGTAAGCGTCCCCGCAAACACCCCTTCCAGCATATCGAGGAAAACCCTGGTCTTGGCCGGCATCAGCCGGCGGCCGGGGAAGACCGCCCAGCCCGTCACTGTGGGGAAGGCCCATTCCGGCAGCACCCGCACCAGCTCTCCCGTCTGCACATACTGTTCCGCCAGCGGCTCCGTGCTGGAGGCGATGCCCGCGCCGGTGGCGGCCATGCGCATCAGCATCTCGGGCGAATTGGCCATCAGGCGCACGGGCAGCTCGCGCTCCCAGCTGGTTTTCCCCCGCAGCAGATTCCAGCGGATCATGCCGTTCACCCGGGGCGGCAAGCTGAGCAGGTCGTGCTTGTACAGGTCGTCCGGATGCTCGGGCAGGCCGCGCCAGGAGGTATAGCTGGGCGAGGCGTACAGGCGCAGCCGGCTCAGGGTGATGCGGCGCGCGGCCAGCGAAGCGTCATCCGGCAGATTGCCCATGCGGACGGCCAGATCGAAGCCCTCCGCCACCAGGTCCACCCGGCGCGGCGACAAATCCAGCTCCAGCGCGATATTCGGATACTGGTTCAGAAAGCGCGAAAACGCATGGCTCATGAAGTTATTGGCAAAGTCGTTCGGCATCGACACTCGCAGCAAGCCGCTGGGCGCATCCTGCCTGTGCTGGGCCAGGGCGCCCGCCGCTTCCGTCTCTTCCGCCACCTTGCGCGCATGCTCCAGCAGACTGGCGCCGAACTCCGTCAGCACCAGCTTGCGCGTGGTGCGCTGGAGCAGGCGCTCGCCAAGTTGTCCTTCCAACAAGGAAATGCGGCGCGAAACTGTGGATTTGGGCAATTGCACCCGCTCCGCCGCCGCGCTGAAACTGCCGCTTTCCACGATACGGGCAAACAGCAGCAGATCGCCAGGGTCGATTTCCATAGGATTGTTCCCGATTGTTTTGATTGTTCCACCAGTGGATTAATGATATCCATTTTAACGCCTTCCGGCCCACCTATGGGACTGCTAAAGTGACTCCATCGCAGCACACAACCCTCACCGGAGAACGCAAAATGAACATCCTGCAAATCAATTCCAGCGCCCGTAGCAACGGTTCCGAATCGACCCGCCTGGCTGACGCCCTGGTTGCCAAACTGGCCGCCGGCCACCCAGGCACCGCCGTAGTCACCCGCCGCGACCTGGCCACCGATCCTCATCCGGTGCTGGACGAAGCCACCCTGGGCGCCCTGTTCACCCCTGCCGACCAGCGCACCGCCGAGCAAGCCGCCCGCGTGGCCCTGGACGACGCCCTGATCGCCCAGGTGCAAGCCGCAGACATCCTGGTGATCGGCGCCCCGACCTACAACTTCGGCATCACCGCGCAACTGAAGTCCTTCTTCGACGCGATCGCCCGCGCCGGCGTGACCTTCAAATACGGCCCAACCGGCCCTGTCGGCCTGCTGACCGGTAAAAAAGTCTACGTGACCCTGTCGCGCGGCGGCGTCCACCGCAACGGCCCGACCGACACCCAGTTCGCCCACGTGAAGATGTTCCTCAGCTTCCTGGGCATGACCGATGTCGAGTACATCTTCGCCGAAGGCCTGAACATGGGTCCTGAAGCCGTGGCCAAGGCGCAATCCGAAGCGGAAGCCGCCATCAGCGCCATTCTGGTATAAGCATCACCTCCGCCCCGGCCCGCGCCGGGGCGATGACCCGTACAACCAACTGGAGATTGCCATGACAACCGATCACGTACAGCACGCGCGCAGCGTGGAGCGCATCATCCACGGCCAGGCCGTGATGGATGGCGCTGGCGTCAAGATCAACCGCGTGCTGACCCAGCCGCTGCAGCGCCGCCTGGACCCGTTCCTGATGCTGGACGCCTTCGGCAGCGACGAAGCGAACGACTATATCGCCGGCTTCCCTTCGCACCCGCACCGTGGTTTTGAAACCATCACCTATATGCTCACCGGCCGCATGCGCCACAAGGACAGCGCCGGCAACGAAGGCCTGCTGACCAACGGCGGCGTGCAGTGGATGACGGCGGGACGCGGCGTGATCCACTCCGAAATGCCGGAGCAGGAAGAAGGTTTGATGGAAGGCTTCCAGTTGTGGCTTAACCTGCCGGCGCGCGACAAGATGCGCAAGCCCTGGTACCGCGACTTCAACGGCGAGTCCATCCCCGAATTCAAGACCGCCGAAGGCGTGACCGTGCGCGTGATCGCGGGCGCCAGCCATGGCGTGAACGGCGCCGTGCAGCGCGAAGTGACGGAGCCGCTGTACATCGACATCCATCTGCCCGCAGGCGCCACCTTCGAGCAGAAGCTGCCCGCCGGGCACAACGCCTTCGTCTACACCTATCGCGGCGCGGCCGCCATCGGCGACAAAGCGGTGCCGGAGCGTGCGATGGCGATCCTGGCCAATGCGGCCGACACGGACGGCGTCGTGATCCACGCCACCGAGGCGACGCGCATGATCCTCATCGCCGGCCAGCCGCTGAACGAGCCGATCGCGCAATACGGCCCCTTCGTGATGAACACGCAGGCCGAGTTGATGCAAGCCGTCGACGATTTCCGCGCCGGTAAGCTGGGCGAAGAAGCCCAGGCCGCGTAACGTTCAATACAGCCTCTGGACTTGGCATGCAAGTCCAGGGCTGTCCGGTTATCATGTCGAAATGCTCGACACTATCCTCTCCTGGCTGAAGCATCTGAGCCGCATCTGCGGCTTCGAGACGGCCGACTCCTTCCCGCCCGGCCATCCGTACGAACGGACGCGCTGGGATGGCGCCTATTTCGATATCGCTTCCGACGTCAAGCCGGACCAGATCGAGCACCGCCTGTGCGAGGCGATCGCCAATACCCCGCTGGTATTTGGCTATATCACCCATCCCACGCCGCGCATGCAGCGCGCCCTGTTTGCCGTGCTGGAGGAACGCATGCGCAATAACCGCGGCCGCGCCGGCGAGCTGGCGGCGCTGCTGATCGAAGCCTACCGCAGTCCGCACACGGCGGAAGCCATCCCCGGCCTGCGCGCCGCCATCGAGAGCACGGAAGGCCTGGAGATGGGCGAACGCGCCCGCAGCCTCATGGCGTTCCTGGGATCGACGCAGGCGCCGTTTGACGTGATCGAGATGCGCTGAATTCCAGGTTGCCCGGCAGGTAGCGCTCGCGCAGGCGCATGAAGGGCGTCTCCACCAGCTGGTACAGCAGCCAGCCGCCCAACAGCGAGGCGGCGCTGATAATCAGGACGCTGCTCCCTGCGCTGGTGTCCATGCCCCATTCCTTCAGCGCCCGGCCAAGCAGGATGCAGATCTGCTTGTGCGACAGGTAGATCGCGTAAGACCACAGCGCAATACTGCCCGCGCCCGGCACGCGCACTTCCCGCAGCAGCGAGCCGGGACTCAGCGCGGCCAGCAGCAAGAGGCTGAAACTGAGCGCCAGCACGGGATAGCCGAAGACCGTCATCGCATGGCTGTAATGATCCTGCACGAATGGATACCAGATCGCCGCCAGCAGCGCCAGGCCCGCCGCCAGCATGCGGTTGCCATAAGAAGTAAGGCGGGTCCACAGCGCGGGATGGAAGTTCTTCACCAGCGCCAGCGCCACGCCGGCCACCAGCTCGTCGAAGCGGCACAGCGAGGAATAATAGATCAGCGCATAGTATTGAAAGCCATCGTGCGTGGCGTCGTAGCGCGCCCACATGTGATCGCGGACCAGCATTCCGCCAACGACGCTGGCGGCCACCAGCAGCCATGCCAGGGCCAGCGGCGCGCGCGGCGTGATGCGGAAGGCGGCCACCAGCAGCGCCAGCGCGGGCAGCAGCATGTAGAACTGCTCTTCCACGCTCAGCGACCAGGCATGCGAAAAGGGTGTGCCCGCGCGCAGATTGATATTCTGAGTGAAAGTGAGGAACTTCCACAGCGGCGGCAGCTCACCGCCCGCGCGGAACCAGGGCCACAAGGCGTACAGCGCCAGCACGACGTAGAAATTCGGCAGCGTGCGCAGAAAACGGCGCGCATAAAAGCGCATCAGCGAGAAGCGCCCTTCCCCGCGCTGCTCGCCGCGCATGGCGGAGAAAATCTGGTTGCCGATCAAATAGCCGCTCAAGGCGAAGAACAGATCCACGCCGCTCCAGCCTATCTCGCCGAGAAAGCCGAAGATCGGCTTGTCGGTGACGAACGACGTATAGTGGCTCATGAAGACGAGGATGATGGCCAGCGCGCGCAGCGTGTCGAGGCCGTAGATGCGGGAGCGTTGCAAAGTCATGAGCAATGAGCGGTAAAATGGCAGCGCAGTATGCCATGGCGCCATTAGCATAACAATCACAATGCACTTCAAATCCATTCAATACGCCGCGCAGAACGGCCAGCAGGGCGCACCGCGCCTGATCGTCACCGGCGCCGTGCACGGCAACGAGACCTGCGGCGCCAAGGCCATCCAGCGCGTGATGGCGGAGCTGGACCAAGGCGCGCTGCACATCGCGCGCGGCTGCGTGACCTTCGTGCCGGTCGCGAATCCGCTGGCCTACGCCAAGGGACAGCCGGCCGGCGAGCGCAATCTGAACCGCAGCCTCTTCCCCAAGGACGATCCGCAGGACTTCGAGGACCATGTGGCCAACTGGCTCTGTCCCCTGCTGGCGAGCCATGATGTGCTGCTCGACCTCCATTCCTTCAACGCGCACAGCCAGCCCTTCGTGATGGTCGGCCCGCGCAACAACGATGGCCCGCTGGAGCCCTTCCGCCACGAGCAGCAGGAGCGCGCGCTGGCCCGCCGCCTGGGCGTGCGCCGCTTCGTGGACGGCTGGTTGCGCACCTACGGCCAGGGCGTGCAGCGCCGCACGCGCGACGCCGCGCAGCTGGAGACCGTGCTGCGCTACGGCGTCGGCACCACGGAATACATGCGCTCCCAGGGCGGCTACGCGCTGACGCTGGAGTGCGGGCAGCACGACGATCCGCAGGCGCCCGAGGTGGCCTACCGCGCCATCCACAACACGCTGGCCTTCCTCGGCCTGACCGACGCGCCCTCTCCCGCGCCGGTGGCGGAGGCCGAAATGGAAGCCCTGAGCATGGCGGAAGTCCACGACAGGCAGCACGCCGACGACGTCTTCAGCCGCCCCTGGGCCAGCTTCGACCGCGTGCGCGCAGGCGAGGAAATTGGCCGCCGCGCCGACGGCACGCCCGTCACGGCGGGCTTCGACGGCCTGATCCTCTTCCCCGACCACGCGGCGGACGCCCACAGCGAATGGTACTACCTGGCCCGTCCCAATCCCGCCTTCTGAGCGCACGGTTGTAACGCCAGTACTGGCGTCCCACTGCAGCCGAGGCTAGAATCGGTGCAGGAGACCTTATGCGCCACGCCCGCTTACTGTCACTGCTATACCTGATGCTTCTCTGGACCAGCCTGCACGCGCAGGCCGGGGTTGTGCTGGTCCCCGTCCTGGCGCAGCAAAGCCTGCCGCCCAAGTGGGTCAACCATAACGGCCGCGCCGAAGGCGTCTGCCCCGACATCCTGGCCGCCATGGAACGCGCCGAGCCGCGGCTGCGCTTTACCGGCCAGAACGACTTCCGCTCCGTTCCCATGATCGAAAGCGCGCTGGAAACGGGCCGCATCGGCGCCGCCTGCGCCCTGCTCGATACGCCCTTGCGCCAGCGCGTGGCCCGGCGCCTGGAGCCGCCCCTGTATATTTCGCGCCAACGGGTGGCGGTGGCGGCGGACGACACGGCCAGTATCAATTCGCTGGACGACCTGGTGCAGCTCAACTCCCTCGTCACCACTTCGCGCGGCGCGGGCTTTGCCGACGAGCTGCGGCAACGGGGATTGCAGGTGGACGACAGCACGGGCGACAACCTGGTCAACCTCAAGAAGATCCTGGCCGGGCATGGCCGCTTCTTTTACATGAACGAGCTGACGCTGAACTGGCTGGTGCGGGAGGAAGGCTTGCACGACAAGGTGCGTATCCTGCCCGCCGTCCTGCACGAGCAGCCGATCTATTTCTGGATCAGCCGCAAGACGGCGCCGGACACGGCGCGGCTGATCGAAGGTGCGCTCGCCAAAGTCCGCGCCAATGGGGAGCTGGTGCGCATTTTCGAGCGCTGGAACAGCAGCGGACCTTAAGCCTAAGCCGCCGTCGACAGCTTCAAGCCGATAATTCCGCCCACGATCATGGCGATGCAGGCCAGGCGCATCACGCTGGCCGGCTCGTTCAGCACGACGATGCCGAAGATGACGGTGCCGATGGTGCCGATGCCCGTCCAGATCGCATAAGCCGTCCCCAGCGGCAGCGTGCGCAGCGCCAGGCCCAGCATGCCCACGCTGCCCACCATGGCGGCGATGGTCAGCACGGTGGGAATGGGCTTGGTGAAACCGGCCGTGTACTTGAGGCCGACGGCCCAGGCCACTTCCAGCAGGCCGGCCACGATGAGGATGAACCAGGTCATGTAAAGCTCCGCAACAAACGAGGCCGCAGTATAACAGTTGCAACAAGCGCCACGCCCCACCATAATCTGATTTCCTTTATAACAAGACAGGAATACCTGATGCTGCTCGCCGCCCAGATCGTCACCGCCCTGGTTTTACTGATCCACGTCTATATCGTCCTGCTGGAAACCGTGCTGTTCCAGAGCCGGGGCCGCAAAGTGTTTGGGCTCGACAAGGAGCGCGCCGAGATCATGCGTCCCGCCCTGTCCAACCAGGGCTGCTACAACGGCTTCCTGGTGGCGGCCCTGGCCGTCGGATTCCTCCACGGCCAGCCAGCCACAGCGCATGCCTTCACCGTCTTTGGCCTCGTTTGCGTGGCTATCGCCGGATTGTGGGGCGCGGCGACGGTCAAGCCTTCCATCTTGGTCATCCAGACGGTGCCCGCCGCCCTCGCCCTGATCCTGTTCAGCCTGGCGTAATTCCGACTTTTTGTCCGCTCACCAGCGAACTTTTTTCTTATATCGTAGAATCACGATATTGAAATCGGAAAAACACGATATACATTGGACTCATGGACATTGATGCAATTCACAAGGCGCTGGCCAATCCCGTCCGGCGGCAGATCCTGGCCTGGCTCAAAGAGCCGGATAAGTATTTCGGCGAACAGGTGCACCAGTCGCTGCAAGCCGGCGTCTGCGCGGGCCTGATCGACCGCCGCTGCGGCTTGTCGCAATCGACTGTCTCCGCCCATTTGTCCACGCTGGTCAAGGCGGGCCTGATCACTTCACACCGGATCGGGCAATGGAATTACTTTAAGCGCAACGAAGAAGTCATCCTGGCTTTCGTTGATCACATGAACGCGGCCCTATAGCCGTTCACCACAGGAAAACACCATGGCAACTCTGTTTGACCCCATCACCATCGGCAGCCTCACCCTGAAAAACCGCATCATCATGGCGCCGCTGACCCGCTCCCGCGCCATCGGCGAAGGCCGCGTGCCGAACGCCCTGATGGCCCAGTACTACGAGCAGCGCGCGAGCGCCGGCCTGATCCTGAGCGAAGCAACCGCCGTCACCCCGCAGGGCGTGGGCTATGCCGACACGCCAGGCCTGTGGTCCGACGAGCAGGTGGAAGGCTGGAAGCTGGTCACCAGCGCCGTGCACAAGGCGGGCGGCCTGATCTTCGCCCAGCTGTGGCACGTGGGCCGCATCTCCGATCCGAGCTTCCTCAATGGCGAAGCGCCGGTGGCGCCCAGCGCGATCACGCCCAAGGGCAATGTCAGCATCCTGCGTCCGCAGCGCCCCTACTCCACGCCACGCGCGCTGGCGACGGAAGAACTGGCCGGCATCATCGCCGCCTATCGCAAGGGCGCGGAAAACGCCAAAAAGGCCGGCTTTGACGGCGTGGAAATCCACGGCGCCAACGGCTATCTGCTGGACCAGTTCCTGCAGGACTCCACCAACCAGCGCAACGACCAGTACGGCGGCACGCTCGAAAACCGCGCCCGCCTGATGCTGGAAGTGACGGACGCCGTGGTGGAAGTCTGGGGCGCCGACCGCGTCGGCATGCACCTGGCGCCGCGCCGCGACTCGCACGACATGGGCGATTCCGATCCGGCCGCGACCTTCGGCTACGTGGCGCGCGAGCTGGGCAAGCGCAAGATCGCCTTCATCTGCGCGCGCGAAGCCGTGGGCGAAGACAGCCTGGGCCCGCTGCTGAAGAAGGAATTCGGCGGCGTCTACATCGCCAATGAAAAACTGGACAAGCAAGCCGCCCAGCAGCTGCTGGACGAAGGCAAGGCCGACGCCATCGCCTGGGGCAAGGCCTTCATCTCCAACCCTGACCTGCCGCGCCGCCTGCAAGTGGACGCGCCGCTGAACGCGTGGAATCCGGACACCTTCTACCATGCGACGGCGGAAGGCTACATCGACTATCCGGCGCTGGCACAGGCCTGATGCTGAAAGGGAGAGCGCGATGCTCTCCCTTTTTTTAGTACGCCCGGCCTGCGCTGAGTTATCAGAACATCACAAGTTGAATTAGAATCTCGGACTTTCCCATCGACGGATCGTCCACATGAAAAAACTGGTTCTGCTGCTGCTTCCCTTCTGCACTTCCGCCCTGGCTGCCGATGACTGGACGAGCGAGCAAACGCCGTTCGCCCTTTACGGCAACAGCTACTACGTGGGTTCACACGGCCTCAGCTCGGTGCTGATCACCTCACCGTCCGGCCACATTCTGATCGACGGCACGCTGGAGGAAAACGCGGCCATGATCGCCGGGCACGTGCGCAAGCTGGGCTTTCGCGTGGAAGACATCAAATATATTTTGAGCTCGCACGCCCACTCCGATCACGCAGGCGGCATCGCAGAATTGCAGCGTCTGAGCGGCGCGGTGGTGCTGGGCGGCGCGGCGACCTTGCCCACGCTGAGCGACGGCGCCGCGCGCAGCGACGATCCGCAGTTCGGCATCCTGTCGGATTTCCCGGCCATCGCCAACACGCGCGGCGTCAACGATGGCGAAGTCGTGCGCGTCGGCCCGCTGGCCGTCACCGCCCACGCCACGCCAGGTCACACGGCGGGCGGCACCAGCTGGACCTGGGAGTCCTGCGAGGACAAGCGCTGCATGAAGATGGTCTACATCGACAGCCTGACGGCGTATGGAGCCAAGGGCTACAAATTCACCCAGCATCCCGAAGTGGTCGCGAGTCTGCGCCACAGCATCGCGCTGGTCGGTTCTCTCCCCTGCGATATCGCCGTCACGGCCCATCCCGACGCCATCGGTTTGCTGGAGCGGTTGGAGCAGCACAAGCCCCTCATCGACGGCAAGGCTTGCCGCAAGCTGGCCAGTCACGCAAACAAAAAACTGAACCACCTGCTGGCAGCCGAAAAGAGCGCGGAGTAAGCTTCAGAAAACGAAAAGCCGCTGCCGTGGAGGCAGCGGCTTGATTCGTCAACGCGGCTGGGTGTAGTTCACCGGGATGTACTGGTAGCCCTTGCCGTTGGCGCGCAAGTGGCCGATGGCGGGGAATTGCAGGTGGGAGGCGGCGATCAGGTAGCCGCCCTTGGCCGCGTCGGCAAAGGCTTCCTTGCGCTCGGCCATCGCCGTCTTGCTGTCGGTGTCGAAGGCGATGGTCACGGACGGATCGTCAAACTGCACCTGGGCCACGTGCATCAGGTCGCCCAGCACGAACAGCTTCTGGCCCTTGCTCTCCACCAGATAGGTCACATGGCCCGGCGTATGGCCCGCCGTGATGTAGGACTTGATGCCCGGCGTCAGCTCGCCGCTGGCCGTGATCGGCTGGAACTTGCCGGCCTTGACGTAAGGCGCTACCGACACCATCGCCCCCTGGAAGAAGCCCTTCGCATCGGCCGGCGCCTTGTCCATATTCGCCTGGCTCAGCCAGTAGTCCGCATCGGCCTTGCCGGCGTGGACCGTGGCGTTGGGGAACACGATCTGCTCGCCCGCCATCAGGCCGCCCACGTGGTCCGGATGCATATGGGTGATGTAGATTTCATCGACCTGCTCCGGCTTGTAACCGGACGCCTTCAGATTGGCCGCCAGCTGGCCCAGCGTGGGACCGAACAGCCCCGCCGCGCCCGCGTCGATCAGCACCAGCTTGCTGCCCGTGTTGATCAGGAAGGCGTTCACCGAGGTCTGCAGCGGCGCTTTCTCGAAGTACTTCGCCAGCTCCTTGTTGGTCTTGTCGGCCGGCTGCTTGAGCAGCTTGTCCACCGGCAGATCGGTGGTGCCGTCGTTCAGCACCGTCACTTCAAAATCGCCCAGCGTCATGCGATAAAAGCCGGGGGCCTGGAACTTGGCCATCGGCGCGGCCGCTTGCGCGGGCGCGAAGGCAAACGCGGAGGCGACGGCGGCCATCATGGCGGCGGTGCGCATCGGCTTGAAAATCGGGGAGGTCATGGTTATCCTTTTTGTCAGGTTGCCGGAGTCGCTAAGATACATCAACCGCTACTTCCGCGCAGATTTCGCCAAAAAGTCACAGGCCAGCCCCCACACTCCCCTGTCGTCTGGTCAATGCTTGCCCGCCTGTCCTCCCCAATATAGAATGCGTGCGCGGAATTTTTGACGAGGTAAATGCAAACCTGTCAAGCGTAACAACATAACAACGACGGGGAGCAAAACATGAGCAATTACCAACTTCAACCGCAGGATATGCCGACCTGGAAGCAGCGCACCGCCCTGCGCGTGCTGGGCTGGTTCGGCTGGCGCGTGCTGGCCCGGCCGCTGCCCGGTCCGCGCGGCATCGCCGTGATTTACCCCCACACCTCCAACTGGGACTTCATGGTCGGCTTGTTCGTCAAGTGGACGCTGAACCTGCCCTTCCGCTGGCTGGCCAAGGATTCCCTGTTCAAGATTCCCCTGCTGGGCAGCTGGTTTCACTGGCTGGGCGGCGAAGCGGTCGACCGCAGCGCACCCAACGGCATGATCAAGTCACAGGCCGAGCGCATGAACGCGGCCGACTGGTACTGGGTCGGCATCACGCCCGAAGGTACGCGCGGCCACCGTCCGCACTGGAAGAGCGGCTTCTACCACCTGGCGCTGGAAGCCAGGGTGCCGCTGCTGCTGGTCTACCTCGACTACCCGAACAAGACCTTCGGCCTGACCGACCACGTCTACCTGACGGGCGACATGGAGCAGGACATGGCCGCCATTCGCGCCGGCTACGCGGGCCACCACGGCCTGCATCCCGAGAACGAAGCGCCGATCGTGCTGGCCGAGCGCCGCCCGTCCGCAAACGACTGATTCAGGCTTCCGCGCCCAGCATCACGCTGGCCAGCCGCACCAGTTCCACGGTGCGCTGGCGGCCCGGCTCAAAACGCAGGGCGGTGCCGGCGGGGATATTGAGCCGCATGCCATAGGCCTTCCAGCGCTCGAAGCGCAGCGCCGGATTCACTTCGAAAAAATGGAAATGCGAGCCGACCTGGATCGGCCGGTCACCGTCGTTCCACACCACCGCGCTGACCACGGTGCGGCCTTGCAGCAAGCCGTTGACGCCTTCTTCCAACAGGGTTTCAGCAGCGCTCATGACGCCCTCCTTGTGAACAATGTCTTGTAGTAGATTGCGTTGGCACGCCATTCGCCGGATGGGCTGCAGGCGTATTCAGGGAGACCTCCGGCGTGGGTATAGCCGCAAGCCTGGTAAAAGGGTTCTGCGCCGGAGCCGGCCTCGGTGTCGAGATACAGCAGGCCGCGATCGAGCTTGAGCGCCGCCGCTTCCAGTGCATCCATCAGCGCGCGCGCCACACCGTTGCGGCGGGCCGCGCTATGCACCAACAGTTTCTGGATTTCGGCGCGATTGACGCCATTCTTTTTCTGGCACAGGTCCAGCTGGACCGAGCCAACGATTTGTCCCTGGTCCTCCGCCAGCCATAGCAGGCGCGCGCCCGTCTGCATGGCGGCGCGCACTTCGCACCAATAGGCGCCCGCGTCCTCAGCGGTGAGCGATTCCAGAAAGCCGAGCGAAGCGCCATTGCGCACGACGTCCATCAGCAGCGCGGCCAAGCTGGCGCGCGCCGCATCGTATTGTTCGAGATTGGGTTGGGTGATCTTCATGCCCATGCTATATGCAAGTAGCATGCCAGCGGAATCCGCGCCGCTTGTCGTACAACCTCGTAGCGGCCGCACCAAATTGGCGTCCGCGCACCATGCCAGTGCGCGGCGCTGGTCCGCTTCAGCGCTTGCGGTAGCGGAGGAAGTACAACGCGCTCAGCGCCGCCATGAAGGGCACGCCCGTCATCAGCGTCATCTTGAATTCCCTGGTGAAGGCCGTGGTTAGCAGGACCGCCAGCATCAGCAAGGCGCCCAGAATGGTCAGCCAGGGGAAGCCGCGCATGCGGAACGGCAGCGGCGCCGCGCCTTCGCGCGCGCGGCGGCGGCGGAAAAAGAGATGCGTCACGAAGATCATCGTCCACGTGAACAGCGCGCCGAACATGGAGACGGCCATCATCAGCATGAAGGCGTCCTGCGGCATCAGCACGCTGAGCGTGGTGGCCAGGGCGATGCCGAAGCAGGACAGGAGCAGCGCCGCCAGCGGCACGCCGCGCCCGTTCAAGACGCCGAAGCGGGCCGGCGCCTGCCCTGCCCGCGCAAGGCTGAACATGGTGCGCGTGGTGGTGTAAAGCTGGCTGTTCATCGCCGACAGCGCAGCCACCAGGATGACGAAGTTGATCACGCTGGCCGCGCCGGGAATGTGCAGCGCTTCCATCGCCAGCACGAAGGGACTGGCGCCGCTGCCCGCCGCAGTCCAGGGAACGATGGCCAGCATCAGGCCGATGGTCATCAGGTAGAACACCACCAGCCGCAGCATGGTGGCGCGGAAGGCGGCGCTGACGGCGCGTAGCGGATCGCGCGCTTCGCCCGCCGCCACGGCCACCATCTCGATGCCGAGATAGCTGAAGATGGCGACGATCACGCCCGTCCACATGCCCATGCCGCCATGGGGGAAGAAGCCGCCGTCCAGCAGATAGTTCTTGAAGCCGATCGGGCCTGTCGCCGGCGCCGCGTAGACCATCCAGCCGCCCAGCAGGATGAAGGCGACGATGGCGCTGATCTTCACCGTCGAGAAGGTGTATTCCACGCTGCCGAAGATGTTGACGCTCATGGCGTTCACCACGATCAGGCAGGCGGAGAACAGCACGATCCACAGCCAGGCGGGCGAGCCGGGAAACCAGTACTGCATGTAGAGCGCGACGGCGGTGACTTCCGTTCCAACCGCCAGCACGATGGCGGACCAGTAGGCGTAGCGCACGGCGAAGCCGGCCCAGGGGCCGATATAGTGCTCGGCAAAGGAACCGAAGGAGCCGGACGTGGGATGGGCCACCGTCATCTCGCCCAGGCAGCCGATCAGCAGCAGCGAGATGAAGGCGCCGATGACATAGCTGACCAGCACACTGGGCCCGGCGAAGCTGATGGCAAAGCCGCTGCCGAGAAACAGGCCGGTGCCGATCGCGCTGCCGATGGCGATCATCGACATCTGGCCGCTGGTGAGGCCTCGATGCAGGCCCGTTTCGCGCTGGGTGATGGTGGAAAATCCGCTGCTGGTTTGCTGCATCGTGTCTCCTCTTTTTATGGCCGCCCATCATACCTCAGCAGCTTGACGAATGGACAATGGCGGGATGCGCACGAGCCGCGCTGGCTATAGCGCCCATTCTTGCGCCAGATTCAAATGTTCTTTGCCCCAACCGGCCTTGGTAGCAAAGCCTGGCGACACCATACTTCTGTCATCGTTAATCCAACAGGAGCAGAACATGAAAGTATTCGTCACCGGCGCGGCAGGATTCATCGGCAGTTCCATCGCGGCGGGCCTGGTACGTGCGGGCCATGAAGTCACGGGACTGGTGCGCCAGCCGGAACAAGTGCAGGAACTGACAAAGATCGGCGTCACCGGCATCGTCGGCACGCTGACTGACCGCGAACTGCTGGTCGCGCAGGCCCGCGCGGCGGACGCCGTCATCAACGCCGCCAGCAGCGACAACCGCGCCGCCGTCGAAGCCTTCATCGAAGGCCTGGCCGGCTCCGGCAAAGCCTTCCTGCACACGAGCGGCTCGAGCATCGTCGGCGACGCTTCCGGCGGCGAAGGCACGGACAAGATCTATCACGAAGACGCCCTGCCCGAGCCGACCGCCGACAAGGCCGCCCGCGTTGGCATCGATAATCTGGTGCTGGACGCCGCCAGCAAAGGTATCCGCTCGGCGGTGCTGTGCAATACGCTGATCTACGGCCACGGCGCCCTGCCGCGCGACAGCGTGCAGCTGCCACGCCTGCTCAAGCAGGCGCGCAAGAGCGGCGTGATGCGCCATGTGGGACCGGGCCGCAACATCTGGTCCAACGTCTACATCGGCGACGTGGTGGATCTCTACCTGCTGGCGCTGGACAAGACGCCGGCCGGCGCCTTCTATTTCGTCGAAAGCGGCGAAGCGGCCTTCCGCGACATGAGCACCGCCATGGCCCGCGCCATGAATCTGCCCGCGGCGCAGGACTGGCCGCTGGCGGAAGCGGAAAAGGAATGGGGCTACGAAATGGCCAACTACGGCCTCGGCTCCAACAGCCGCGTGCGCGGCGAGCGCGCCCGCAAGCTGCTGGGCTGGACCCCGCGCGGCCCGTCCGTAATGGAGTGGATCGCGCAGGACATGCTCACGCCAGGCATTGAGCAAAATCAGAAGTAAGAATGGCCGTAAGACCCACACTGACGGTTTGTGTGGGTCTTCGAGTCATGCCAACATCACAAAATAAAAAAACGCAACAAATCGGGGACGGTCATCCCTTACTAGCCGAGCTCGACCGCAGAATTGCTGCGGCTCCCACGAGTGAATTTACCGCCCTTCTAGAGCTTCGTACAAAGCTGCTTGCGCAAATTGAACTGGAAAAGACATTTGCGCACCGCCGTCAATTGGAAACGCGAGTACTTCACGTTAAGATAGTTCTATCCTTTCTCGCGTTTGCTGCCGGTGTTGGACTGGCCGTAGCCGGCAAACAATTGCCCGCCCTGGTAAGCCTTGCTGCCGGGTTATATGGCTTGGCGCCATCCTTCATTAAAAGGCTAAGCAAATGGATTTTTGAATGGAGGGGAAGATGAAAAGAGACCCGGCTGTTCTAATGGTGGGACTATTTCTGGTCGTGCTGGCCAGCGCCTTGTTTTTCGTCGCTTATCGTCTTCCGACGACAAGTGACCTGTATCAGGTATGCGCCTTCTTGATGTTTCTGGTTGCCGTCACCGCGCTGTCGACTTTAGTTGGTTTCGTTGATGGCCCTCCAGCAGAGCCAGTGGACCCTTTCACAGAAGTCAAAATGGCATTTCTGGAAAATCTGGCTTGGATGCGAGGAATGGATACTCCCGAATCGTCCAATCGCTGGGAGCCATCGCTGAAACAATTGACTGAGCTGGATCCCGTTCTGGCATTGAGCAAGCTGCGCATCGACATGGAGAGCGAGCTGCAGCGCATCAGCGAGGAACATGGGCTGGCCGGAAACGATGCCTCAATGGGCGATTCCAAACTACGCAAACTGATGGGCGCCGACATTCTGCAGCCTGCGCTCGCCAACCGTCTGCAGGATGCCTTCGCTGCCTGCTCCGCCGCGATCCACGGCCGCCCCTTGGCGCCAGCCCAACTGGATGCGGCAATACAAGAGGCCAGCCGCACACTCGCCTCCCTGCGCGAAGTGAAGGCTGGCCCGGATAAAACCCCTTAGTCGTTCTTCGGATAAGGGTTCTTGCCGCCGTCGGCGATGAAGGCATCGATGCGCGCCTCCAGCACCGGCAGCGGCACGGAACCCAGCTGCAGCACGGCGTCGTGGAAGTAGCGGATATCGAACTTGCTGCCCAGCGCCGCTTCGGCCTTCTTGCGCGCCTTGATGATGGCCATCTCGCCCAGGTAGTAGGACAGCGCCTGACCCGGCCAGGAAATGTAGCGGTCCACTTCCGTCTCGATCTCGTGGTCGGCCAGCGCGGTGTTATCGTGCAGGTAGGCCTGCGCCTGCTCGCGCGTCCAGCCCTTGGCGTGGATGCCCGTGTCCACCACCAGGCGCGACGCACGCCAGGCCTGGTAGCTCAGCATGCCGAAGGTTTCATACGGCGTCTCGTAGATGCCCATCTCCGTGCCCAGGCGCTCCGAATACAGCGCCCAGCCCTCGCCATAGGCTGAGATATAGGCGCTGCGGAATTTCGGCACGGCCTTCTGCTCCATCGCCAGCGGGATCTGGAAGGCGTGGCCCGGCGCCGACTCGTGCAGGGTCAGCGCGGGAAGGCTGTACAGCGCGCGCGCCGGCAGATTGTAGGTGTTGACCGAATAGACGCCAGGCCCGCCGCGTCCCGAGGTATAGAACGGGGCGATATCGTCCGGCACCGGCTTGATGGCGAAGCGGCGGCGCGGCAGATGGCCAAAATACTGGTCCACCTTGCCGTCGAACTTCTTGGCGATCCAGGCCGCGCGCATCAGCAGCTCTTCCGGCGTGCGGGCGTAGAAACGCGGATCGGTGCGCAGGAAGTGCAGGAAGGCCGGCAGGTCGCCGTTGAAGCCCGTCTGCTTGATCACGTCCTGCATCTCGGCGCGGATCTTGGCCATTTCGCTCAGGCCGATCTCGTGGATCTCTTCCGCCGATAGCGAGGTGGTGGTGAATTCCACGATCTTCGACTGGTAGTAGGCTTTACCGTCCGGCAGGCTCTCCGCCGCCAGTTCGGCGCGCGCGTGCGGCACGTATTCCTCGCGCATGAACTTGAGCAGGCGCGCGTGCTGCGGCTGCACCACGTCGCGGATCACGCGCACCGCTTCGGCGCGCAGCTGCTCCTGCTCGGCGGCGGGCATGGTGGGCAGCATGTTCTTGAACGGCTCGTAGAACACCGTGTCCTGCGGGGTCTTCGCGTCCACCACGGAGCTGATGGAGGCGTCGCGCCCCGTCAGCGTGACCTTGGGCGGCGTGAAGCCGCGCGCCATGCCGGCCCGCATATTGTCGATCTCCTCGCCGAAGTAGCGCGGCAGGTCGTTCAGCTGCTTGAGGTAGTCGCGGTATTCGGCCGGCTTGGTGAAGGCGCGGCGCGGCGTGTAGGTTAGATTGCCCCAGAACGAGGAATCGGCATTCAGCGGCTTCTCGTATTCGCGGAACTGCTGCGCCGCCGCCAGCGCCGCGATCTGCGCGCGGTAGACCTGGAAGTTGATACGCTCGGATGCTGACAGCTTGTCCTGCGCCACGCCGTCCAGCTTTTTCAGCACACCCTGCCAGTACTTCAGGCGCGCCTGCTGGGTGGCCGCGTCCACATGCGGCAGGCTGGCGTCGACGCCGTTGTCGTCATCCTCGCCGTCCTCCAGCTTCTGGCTGACGCGCCATTTCCACTCCTGGGTGTAGATGGCTTTGAACTGGGCGTCGGCCGCACTCGCCTGCGCGTGAATCGGCACCGCGGACGCGGCCAGCAGCAAGCAAGCGCCAGCCAGCGCGCCGTTGAAGGTACGTTTCATAAGTCTCCTGTTTTTTTGGTTTTGATGCTTGCTCACAGCGTGTCGAGCAGATTGCGCCGTTCGCGCAGCAGGGCCGTAAAGGCTTCGGCGGCCAGCGGACGGCTGAAATAGTAGCCCTGCATTTCATCGCAGCCGCGCTCGCGCAGGAATTCAACCTGCTCGCGCGTCTCCACACCTTCCGCGATCACGCTCATATTCAGGTTGTGCGCCAGCGAGATCACCGACATGGCGATGGCGGCGTCGTTCGGGCTGGTGGTGACGTCGTCGACGAAGGACTTGTCGATCTTCAGCACGTCGATGGGGAAGCGCTTCAGGTAACTCAGGCTCGAATAGCCGGTGCCGAAGTCGTCGAGCGAGATCGACACGCCGATGTCCTTCAGACGCCGGAGCGCCTCCACCGCCTTGTTCGGATCGTCCATCACCGTGCCTTCGGTGATCTCCAAGCCCAGGTGGTCGGGCGCGACGCCGTATTTGCGCAGCGTGCCTTCCACATAGGGCACGGTGCTGTCGTTGGCGAACTGCGCGGCCGACAAGTTGACCGAGACCTTGATGTCGCCCAGTCCCTGCACATGCCATACCTTGATCTGCGCGCAGACAGACTCCAGCACCCACTCGCCGATGGCGTTGACCATGCCGTATTCCTCGGCCAGGGGAATGAAGCGGTTGGGCGGCACCTTGCCCAGCACGGGATTATCCCAGCGCAGCAGCGCCTCCGCGCCCATCATGGCGCCCGTTTTGAGGCACATCTGCGGCTGGTAGTGCACCTCGAATTCGTTGCGCGCGATGGCGCCGCGCAGCTGGTTCTGGATCGCCAGCTTGTCGCGGATTTCCGCGTCCATGCGTTCGGTGAAGAAGGCGTAGTTGTCGCGCCCGATCTCCTTGGCGCGGAATAGGGCCGTGTCGGCGTTGCGCACCAGCTCATCGAGGCTGCCGCCGTCGGTCGGGCTGACGGCGATGCCAATGCTGGAGGTGAGCGCGATATGCTGGCCGTCGATCACCAGCTCGCGCCGCAGGCCGGCCAGGATGGTCTGCGCCAGCGCCAGCGTGGCGTTGAACTGGGCGTCGTCCTGCAGGATGATCTGGAATTCGTCGCCGCCCTGGCGCGTCACCAGGTCGCCCTCGCGCACCGTCTCGCTCAGGTAATGGGCCACCACCTGCAGGGTCTTGTCGCCCACCTGCGGGCCGTAGGAATCGTTGATGCTCTTGAAGCGGTCCAGGTCCAGGCACATCACGGCCACGCACTGCCCCTCGCGCCTGGCGGCGGCCTGCATCTGCTCGAAGCGCTCGCGCGCCATCAGGCGGTTCGGCAGGCCGGTCAGCGCGTCGTGATAGGAGAGGAAGTCGATCAGGTGCTGCTCGGCCTTGCGCTCGGTGATGTCCATGAACACGACGACATGGTTCTGCACCTCGCCGCCGCCGTCGCGCACGACGGAAACGCTGACCAGGCCGGGATAGATGTCGCCGTTCTTGCGGCGGGCCATGACCTCGCCCGACCAGTGGCCCGTGTTGCGCAGCGACTGGAACAGCAGCTGCAGCACGCCCGTATCCGGTTCGCCCGCATGCAGCAGGCCCACGCCGCTGCCGGCGACTTCCGCCGCTTCGTAGCCGGATATCTTGGTGAAGGAGGGATTGGTGGCAACGATCTTGCCCTGGCGGTCGGTGATGACGATGGCGTCCTGCACCGCCTGGAACACCTGGCCCGCCAGGCGCAGGAATTCCTCGTTGGCGCGGCGCTGCTCGACCTCCTTCTCCAGCGAGGCGGCCAACTGCGCCAGCTCCGCCGTGCGCTCCGTCACCCGCTGCTCGAGATGGGCGCGCTCCTCGGCCAGCGCCTTCTGCGCGCGCGACAGGCGCACATGGGCGTCGGTGCGGGCGAGGATTTCCTCCGCCTGGAAGGGTTTCGCAATGAAATCGACCCCGCCCAAGGCGAAGCCGCGCACCTTGTCGTCCGTGTCATGCTGGGCCGAGAGGAAGATCACCGGCACCTGCGCCAGCTGCGGCGATTCCTTCAGCCGGCGGCACACCTCGAAGCCGTCGATGCCGGGCATGCGCACGTCGAGCAGGATCAGCTCCGGCGGGCGCGATTGCGCCGTCCACAGGGCCAGCTCGCCGTTGGGCGCCTGGCGCACGTAGTAGCCCGCTTCGGTCAGCAGGTCGCTCAGCAGCTTGAGCGAGGCTGGCGTGTCCTCCACGATCAGCACTTCGCCCTTGGACGTGTGGTCCGACAAATCCCGGTGCATGTAAAACTCTTTCAGCCTAAATTGGTGAGGGGTGCCAGCCCGCTATCATACCTGTTCTTCCAGCGCCGCCCCGACATCTTCCAGCAAGGCGCACAGCTGCGGATACTGGTGCAGGCGCACCATGTGTTCGATGCGTTCAACCACCCCGGCCAGCTCGGTCGGCAGGGGCGACAGCAGGGCCGCCACGCGCGTCAGGTTCAGCTCCTGCAGCGCCGTCCGCAAGTGGATGCGCAGCTCCGGCAGCAGCTGGTCCAGATCGGCGCGCGACAGCGGGCCTGGATGGTGCGCGCGGGTGCTGTGCGTGCGGCGCACGAAGTGCAGGCCCAGTTGCTGCTCCAGCACCTGGTACAGCTGCTCTTGCTGCACAGGCTTGCGCAGGAAATCGTCGGCGCCGGCGGCAAGCGCCTCGGTGCGCTCCTCGGCAAAGGCGGACGCGGTCAGCACCACGATGCGCGGCTGGGCGGGCGCGCCGCCGGATTGGCTGCCGAATTGGCTGCGGATAGCGCGCGTCGCCGTCAGGCCGTCCATGCCCGGCATGCGCCAGTCCATGAACACCAGGTCGGGATTCCAGGCCGCCACCTGCGCCACGGCGGCGGCGCCGTCGTCAACCGTCGCCACCTCGAAGCCCAGGGGACGCAGCATCCCGGCCAGCAGCGTGCGGCCGTCTTCGACATCGTCCACCACCAGGATGCGGCGGCCATGGTCGGCCGGCGCCAGCGCAGCGACCGCGCCTTCCACATCCTCGCCGCCGTCCACCCCGCCCTCGTCCATGCCGACGGTGATGGTGAAGTGGAAGGTGGCGCCCTCGCCCACCTTCGAGCGCAAGGTCAGCGTGCCGCCCATCAGTTCCACGAATTCACGCGAAATGGTCAGGCCCAGGCCCGTGCCTTCGCGCGCGCCGGGGCCGTCGGCCTGGATGAAGGGTTCGAAGATGCGGGCCTGGTCTTCCAGCGCGATGCCGGGGCCGTCGTCGCTGACGGCGAAGGTCAGGTCGCACAGCTCGCCGCGCACGCTGCCGCGCACGCACAGCGTCACCCTGCCCTGGCCCGTGAACTTGACCGCGTTCGACATCAGATTGAGCAGCACCTGGCGCAGCTTGGTGCCGTCGACGCGGGCGGCGGGCGGCAGGTTGGCGCTGTCCAGCACCAGCTCCACGCCCGTCTGCTCGGCGCGCATGCTGACCATGTCCATCACTTCCTGCAGCATGTCGTCCAGGCGCACCTGGTCCGCCTGCAGCACGGCCCGTCCCGCCTCGATCTTGGACAGCTCGAGGATGTCGTTGATCAGCGTGAGCAAATGGTGGCCCGAGCGGTGGATGATGGCCAGGTTGCGCTTCTCTTCCGGCAGCATGTGCTTGGAGTCCGCCATCAGGCGCGAGAAGCCGATCACGGAATTGAGCGGCGTGCGCAGCTCGTGGCTCATATTGGCGAGGAAGGTGCTCTTGGCCTGGTTGGCCGCCTGTGCCTGGCGCACGGCCACCGACAGCGCCTCGGTGCGCTCGGCCACCAGGTCTTCCAGGTGGATGCGGTGGCGGCGCAGTTCCTGCTGCGCCACCTTGTGCGCCGTGATGTCGTAGTTGACGCCGACCATGCGCGCCGGGCGGCCTTCCGCGTCGCGGAACACCATGCCGTCGCCCTTGATGTGGTGGACCGAACCGTCGGCCCAGAGGATGCGGAATTCGGCGTCGAACTCGCCGTTGCCGCTCAGCGCCTGCTTGAGCAGGGCGATGGTGGGGATGGCGTCGTCCGGGTGCAGCATGCTTTCCCACAGCCTGTGCGGGTGCTCGACCTTGGAGACGTCCAGGCCGTGCAGGCGGTACATCTGCTCGTCCCACACCACTTCGTCGGTGATCACGTTCCAGTCCCAGATGCCGATGGCGGCGGCGGTGCTGGCGATCTGCAGCCGCTCCTCGCTGGCGTGCATGGCGACGTAGCGGCTGTCCAGCAGGCGCACCATGTCGCGGATCGAGGCGTTGAGGGTTTTCAGCTCGCCGAAGAACCAGTCGCGCGGCGGCAGCGCGCCCGGATTGAGGCCGGCCTTGACGTTGGCCGCGTAGCGCTCGATGGTGGTCACCGGCTTGAGGATCAGCTGCCATAGCAGCAGATAAAGGCTGGCCACCAGGGTCACGTCCAGCACCAGGATCATGCCGGCGATGGTGAACAGGCGCTGTTGCAGCTGCTCCTTCAGCACGGCCGGCGAGGCATAGACGCTGATGGAACCGATATTCTGCCCGCCCGCGACGATGGCGCGGCGCTCCATCAGCAGTTCGGGACGGTCGGGGAAAGTAGTGGAAGACACCAGCTGGCCCGCCTCGTTGCGGGTCAGGATGAAGGGATGGTTGCTGGCCACGGGCACCACGGCCGAGCCGTACAGGTCGCGGTTGCTCAAACCGCTTTTCATGATGGTGACGATCTGGGTTTCGTCGAAGTTCCACGCCGGCAGGGCCACGGCGGCGGACAGCTCGTCGGCGCTGGTGGCCAGTGTCTGGTGCAGCTGCTGCCAGCGCTGGGCGCGTTCGGCCTGGTAGAAGTAGAGGGCGAAGGTGGCCAGCACCAGGGTGACAACCGCCGTCAGGGCGACGCTGACAAACAGAGCGATCGAAGTACTACCGGCACGGCGCGGAATACGATCCAGCATGGGATAACCATTGTTTGGGGTTAATTTCTGTCTAACTCCCCAAAATCATAGGTTGAAATCGCTTGCAAGTCCAATAATTTATTGCCGCACGGGATTAAATTGCAATTTCGTCATTAACTGCGATGCCGTGCAGATGGTCCCAGGCCCTGGCCGTGCTGAGGAAAAGCTTGCCGTTCAGCTGGGGCAGCAGATCGCTGCCGCGCAGGCGGTCCATCACGGGCCCTTTTACTTCGGCCAGGTGGAGGCCGATGGCGCGCCGCTTGAGGCTCTGGTTCAGCTCGCGCAGGGCATACAGGGCCGTGGTGTCGATCGAGCTGACGGCCGACATCACCAGCACCAGGTCGCGCGCGGACGGATGGCCGGCCAACTCGTCCTCGATGCGGGTATTGACCGCCTCCACATTGCCGAAGAACAAGTTGGCGTCGATGCGCAGCACCAGCAGCTGGGGCTGGGTCTGGGCCGGGTAGCGCTCCACGTTGCGGAAATGCTCGCTGCCCGCGATGCGGCCCAGCACGGCGATATGGGGCCGGCTGGCGCGCCAGATCAGGGTGCCCATGGACAGGGCCACGCCCACCACCACGCCCGCCTGCACGCCCAGCAGCAGCACGCCGGCGCAGGTGGCGGCCCAGGCCAGAGCGTCGCCGCGGTCGTAGCGCCAGGCCGTGCGCAGGATGTCCAGCTCCAGCATGCCCAGCACGGCGACGATGATGGTGGCCGACAGCGTCGGCAGCGGCAGCAGCGAGAGCCAGCCCGTGGGCAGCAGCAGCGCGGCCGCCAGCAGGCAGGAAGTGATCAGGCTGGCCAGCGGCGTGTTGGCGCCGGCGGCGAAATTCACCGCCGAGCGCGACAGGCTGCCCGTCACGGGAAAGCCGCCCGATAAGGCGCTGCCCAGGTTGGCCGCGCCCAGTCCGATCAACTCGTGGTTGCTGACCAGCTTTTCATTGCGCTTGAGCGCCAGCGACTGGGCCGCCGACATGCTCATCAAAAAAATGATGAAGCCGATCAGCAAGCCCGGCTGCAGCAGCATCTGCCAGTGATGGCTGGAGGTGGCCAGGTTCAGCTGCGGCAAACCGCCCGGCACCGTGCCCGTCACCCTTACGCCCTGCCCGCCCAGATCGGTCCACGCCATCAGCGCGATACCGGCCAGCACCACCAGCATGGGCGCCAGCTTGGCGCCGATGTCGGCCGCCGTGGCGGACAGGCCGCAGCGGCGCAGCAGCGCGGCCCCGTACTGCCGCGCCAGCACCAAGGCCAGCAGCGAGCCCAAACCCAGCACGGCGCTGGGCCCGTGGGCGTCCGGCCATGGCGCGCCCAGCAGGTTGTGTACCTGGTCGGAGGCGATCACGACGGCCGAACCGACGGTGAAGCCGCTCATCACGGGACGGGAAAAGAAATTGGCCAGGAAGCCCATGCGCAGCAGTCCGCACAGCAGCAGCACGGCGCCCGACACCACGGCCAGCTGGGCCGCCAGCACGGAATACAGGCCGGAGCCGGCCGCAGCCATGGGCGCCAGCACCACGCCCGTCATCAGCGAGACGATGGCCATGGGGCCGACCGACTGCGTCATGCTGCTGCCGAACAGGGCGTACAGCATGGGCGGCAGGATGCTGGCGTAGATGCCCGCCACGGGCGGCAAGCCGGCCACGATGGCGTAGGCCATGCCCTGCGGGATCATCATCATCGCCACCACGACGCCGGCGCTAAGGTCGCCGGGCAGCAGCGCGCTACGGTAGTGCTTTAACCAGTGCAGCATGGCCAGTCCAGGATCAAAAGGATGGCTTGATTATAGCGTTTTCGTCTAAGCTTATGAGTAAAAGTTATATCAACGAGGCTATTTGCGGGGCGTCTTGCCCAGCTCATCCCACAGGCGCTCGACGAGGGCGCTATCGCGGCGGTAGGCGTCGCGGTTGAAGGCAAGATAGGTGTACTGATCGAACAGCGGCAGGGGCAGCTTTTCGATCTGGCCCGAGAAGCGCTCGACGATGAGGCGGTCGGCCTCGCCTTCCGACAGGGCCGCCAGGTCGGTGCGCTGCAATTGCAGCTTGCGCAGGATGACCTCGAAGTCCTCCGACCCTTCGTCCAGCTCGCCGCCCACCTTGCGCACCTGCAGCTGGGTGGCCAGCACGCCGCGCCGCACGCCGACCACCGCATGGGGCGGCGACAATTGCACGCCGTCGAAGTCCTGGCTGGCGCCGGCTCGGCGGTAGAGCATGATTTTGCTGTGGCGCATGGAGCGGGCCGGATCGGCCTTGTCGCCGCTCATGGGAAAGGCGAAGCGCGGGATGTTGTCGCCCACGTAGGCGGTGAAGGCGGCGGCGTCGACCAGGCCCTTGTCGGCCGACAGCAGGCAGCGGCGCCAGGGCATGACGGCCACGTTAACGGTCAGCCCCAGCCGGCGGCCGGCCTGCTGCAGGTTCTCAATGGCGCTGGCGCGGCCCGCGTGGGAGGCCAGCGCCTCTTCCACGCAGACGGTCAGCGTATTGTTGGAAAAAGCCGCCGCGTTGACGCTGACAGCCGCCAACATTGTTACCAAAAAACACCGCATCCACATTCCAAAGAGTTGCTTTGTGTAAAGAATGCATGAGGGCGGGTGAATTTGTCAAGTTACTATCGTTTGACTCCGCTTTAGCCGCGCAGGGTGGCGGCCGCGGCGGCCAGCACTTCTTCCGATAGCGCCTCGTCGGACACGGCGCGCGCCAGCACCATGGCGCCCACCATGGCCGCATAGCCGGCCAGCGCCTGGCGGCGGCGCTCGGCTTCGTCCTCGCCCGGCATCAGCGTCTGCAGGATGGCCACCTGGCCCTTGACGCCGCCCGTCATGGCGTCGCGCGCGGCCGGGCCCAGGCGGGCGATGTCGGCGCCCAGGGCCGTCACCGAGCAGCCCAGGCCCGGATGGTCGCGATGGTCTTCCGACAGATAGGACTTGGCGATGCGGCCCAAGGCCGCCTCCCGTTCGGGATGCTCGTCGGCGATGCGCTGCCAGCGATCGACCGAGCCTTCCAGCGCCTTGGCGCAGGCTTCGGCCAGCAAATCTTCCTTCGACGCGAAATGGCCGTAGAAACCGCCATGGGTCAGGCCGGCGCCCTTCATCAGGTCAGCCACGCCGATGCCGTCATAACCTTTTTCGCGGAACAGTTTGGCTGCTACTTCAACAATACGGGCGCGGTTCTGCGCGGCCTGCTCTCTGCTCACTCTCATGTCTGCTCCTGCTGGAATCCATACTTGACATTATACATTTCAGGCGTAATATATCAAGCATTGATGACGATCGTAATTTAAGGAAAAATCATGAAAGCCGTAATCAGCGCCTACGCCCGTTCCCCCTTCCATTTCGCCCGCAAAGGCAAGCTGGCCACCACCCGGCCCGACACCCTCGCCGCCCAGGTGGTGCAGGGGCTGATGCAGCGCACCGGCCTCGATCCACGCCTGCTGGACGACGTGATCATGGGCTGCGCCTATCCCGAAGCGTCGCAGGGCAATAATATCGCCCGCATCGTCGCCCTGCTGGCCGGTTTCCCGCACGAAGTGCCGGGGATGACGGTGAACCGCTTCTGCGGCTCGTCCATGTCGGCCATCCACATCGCCGCCGCCCAGATCGAGGCGGGCCTGGGAGAAGCCTATCTGTGCGTGGGCGTCGAGTCGATGACCATGGTGCCTCAGGGTGGCCTGAACTTCTCCCCCAATCCCGAGCTGAAGGCCAATACCGACGCCTACATCAGCATGGGCCAGACGGCGGAAAACGTGGCCCGCCGCTACGAAGTGGCGCGCGCCGACCAGGAGCAGCTGGCCGTGGAATCGCACCGCAAGGCGGCCGCCGCCCGCGCCGATGGCCTGCTGAAGGCGGAAATCGTGCCTGTCACCAATGCCGAAGGCGAGCTGGTGGAAGAAGACGGCTGCATCCGTCCCGGCACCTCGGCCGAGGCCCTGGCCGCGCTGAAGCCGGCCTTCGATCCCGAGCATGGCGTGGTCACGGCCGGCACCTCCTCGCCGCTGACAGACGGCGCCTCGGCCGTGCTGGTAACGAGCGAAGAGTTCGCCCGCAAGCATGGTCTGTTGCCGACGGCGCGCGTGGTGTCGATGGCGGTGACGGGCGTGGATCCGGCGGTGATGGGCATGGGTCCCGTGCCGGCCACGCGCAAGGCACTGGAGCGCGCGGGCCTGAAGGCGTCGGACCTCGATGTGGCTGAGATCAACGAAGCCTTCGCCCCCCAGGCCCTGGCCTGCGTGCGCGAGCTGGGCATTGATCCGGAGATCCTGAACATTGACGGCGGCGGCATGGCCATCGGCCACCCGCTGGGCGCGACGGGCGCCCGCATCACGGGCAAGGCCGCCTCCCTGCTGGCGCGCAAGAAAGGCCGTTACGCGCTGGCCGCCCAGTGCATCGGCGGCGGCCAAGGCATCGCCACCATCCTCGAAGCGATTTGATGTGACTTAATAAAAATGGGGCGCAAGCCCCATTTTTATTTTTATCACTGCATTGCGAGTTCGACGCAGTTGCGGCCGGAGCGCTTGGCGCGGTGCAGGGCGGCGTCGAGACGGTCGAGCACGGTCGTGCCGCCTTCGTCCGGCAAGGCCTGGGCCACCGCCAGGCTGATGGTCACGTTGTCGCAGCCGGGCAGCTCGGTGCTGGCGATGGTTTCACGCAGCTTTTCCGCCAGCTTCAGGCCGTCGATGGCGCAGGTATGCGTGGCGACGATCATGAATTCTTCGCCGCGCATGCGCGCCAGCGTGTCTGACGTGCGCAGACGGCCCTGCACCGTCTCCGCCACCGTGCGCAGGGCCTGGTCGCCGATGGGATAGCCATACAGGTCGTTGACGGAGCGGAAGTTGTCAATGTCGAAAGTGATCACGGCCAGCGGCAGGCCGTAGCGGCGCGCGCGGCGCAGCTCGTTGTCCAGCATTTCCTCGCCCTTGCGGCGGTTGGCCACGCCGGTCAGGGCATCGACCGTGCTCATCTGCGTCAACTGGCCCGCCAGAGCGTCGTTCTGATGCTTCAGCTCGCTCATGCCCAGGCCAAAGCTGATGAACTGCGCCAGACTGGCGAAGCAGGCGAACTGCTCGCGCGAGAACAGGATGTGGCGGTCGAACATCATGGTCATCGAACCCAGCACGGGACCCGTCGGATCGCTGCGCAGGGGCAGCGCCAGCACCATGCGCACCTCGCGGTCGTGCAGGCTGACGGCCAGCTCGGGATCGCCCGCCTTTTCCGGCGCGTCCAGCAGCACCAGCTCGCCGCCGCTGACGGCCATCAGCGAGGGGAAGACTTCATTCAGCGGCGATTGCAGCAGGCGCGAACGCCCTTGCAGCAAGCGCCCCAGGTCAAGATGGTTGCGCGACTCCTGCGCCGCCAGTTGCAGGTCGCCCCGCTCCTTCATGTGCAGCAGCGCCGTGTGGCGCACGCCGGGGAAGCTGCACAGCGCCAGGCAGATCTGCGCCGACATGGTGGCGATGTCGTCCACGCTGCTCAGCGCGCGCTGCAGGCTGCGCTGGATGGTCAGCAGGTCGCGCAATTCCTTTTCCTTGTCCAGCAACTGCTGCTGGGCGGCGGCGACGGCGTCCACGGGCGGTTGCAGCGCCTGCTCCACGGCTTGCAGCAGCTCGTCGTTGAGAATGGGACAGATACGGTAGCTGAGCTGGCCGCACGCCATCAGCTCGGGAATCCAGGACGTGTTCGCATAGGGACAGAGCACCAGCACGGGTGCCCCGTTGCGGTTGCGGATCAGCGCGCCCGCCCCGGCCAGCTCGTTCAGGCTGGAGAAGCCGTTCAGGTCCAGCACCAGCAGATCGACCTGCTGCCGGCCCAGTGCGGCGGCCGCGCCGTCGACCGTATCCACCAGGGTCAGGCGGGAAAACATTTCCCCGCAACAACTTTGAAACTCGGCGCGCCGTTCGCCGGTCAGATTCAAGAACACGCCTACAATTTCTCGCCGGCTATTGATTTCCGCCATCATCGCATGCTCCCCGCAATCTCTCGCTTATTATAAAAATTACCATCCCTGTCAGTTTGCCATAAAGTTCATAATTAGCAATATTTTTTGTATCACAGACTTTGTTTTTGTCGCTTTCTCTGTGCGTGGCCGCGCGGTCACACCGCCCTCGCCCGCCAATACTGGCTCTTTGCATGAAAGGGAGACGGACATGGCATCGAGCGAAAACAAGGCTGGCCCCGGCAGCCAGCAACGGTCCATCCAACAGCAGCAAGACCAGCGCGACCGGCAATCGCGCCAGGACGGCCAGGGTAGTCAAAGCGGCGGCGAGCCCGTCCAGACCATGCCCCAGCACGACTACCCCGTCCCGCCCCTGCCGCCCCAGCATCTGGACAAGCCGGGCCTCGAGGCGGACATGGCCCTGAAGCCGGAATTCCTCGCGCCCCAGTATCGCGGCAGCGGCAAGCTGGAAGGCTTGAGCGCCATCGTCACCGGCGGCGATTCCGGCATCGGCCGCGCGGTGGCTGTGCTGTTTGCGCGCGAAGGTGCGCAGGTGGCGATCATCTATCTGGAAGAAGACGAGGACGCGGCCGAGACCAAGCGCTTCGTCGAAGCGGAGGGCCAGACCTGCCTGCTGCTGCCCGGCGACGTGCGCGATCCCTCCTTCTGCCGCAATGCCGCACAGCAGGTGCATCAGAGCTTTGGCCACATCGACATCCTGGTCAACAACGCCTCCTTCCAGGAGCATGCCGCCGCGCTGGACGAACTGACGGAGGAGCGCTTCGACCTGACCATGAAGACCAATGTCTACGGCTACTTCCACATGGCGCAGGCAGTGCTGCCCTATATGAAGCAGGGCGCGGCCATCATCAACACTGGCTCGGTGACGGGCTTGCAGGGCTCGAAGCACCTGCTCGACTACTCCGCCAGCAAGGGCGCGATCCACGCTTTCACCAAGTCGCTGGCGGCCAATGTGCTGGACCAGGGAATCCGCGTCAACGCCGTGGCGCCGGGTCCCGTCTGGACGCCGCTGAATCCCGCCGATGCGCCGGCCGATAAGGTGAGGCAGTTCGGCGCGCAGACCGATATGGGCCGTCCGGCCCAGCCGCAGGAGCTGTCGCCGGCCTATGTCTTCCTGGCGTCTGGCGCCTGCTCCAGCTATATCACGGGACTCGTGCTGCCGGTGACGGGCAGCATCGGCGAGTGAGCCATGGCCCGCGCGCTCTGGACAGGCGCCATCAGCTTCGGCCTGGTGCATATTCCGGTGGAGCTGTACACGGCGGTGCAGCAGCACGATCTCGACCTGACCATGCTGGACCGGCGCGACTTTTCGCCCATCGGCTTCAAGCGCTATAACAAGAACACGGGTGAGGAAGTCAGCTGGGACAACATCGTCAAAGGCTACGAGTACGAGGACAACGAATACGTCGTGCTGACGGACGAGGATCTGCGCCGCGCCAATGTGGAGGCGACACAGACCATCGACATCCAGGCCTTCATCGACGCGGCCCAGGTGCCGCTCACCTTCTATGAACAGCCCTATTACCTCGCGCCGGCGCGGGGCGGAGCCAAGGTCTATGCGCTGCTGCGCGAGACCTTGCGCAAGGCGGACAAGATCGCCATCGCGACGGTGGTGATCCGCACCCGCCAGCATCTGTGCGCCCTGCTGTGCAGCGGCGACCAGATCGTGCTGGACACGCTGCGCTATCCGAACGAGCTGCGCGATACGGAGGATTTGAAGCTGCCGCCCGTCTCGCTCAAGTCAGCGGGCATCAGCAGCAAGGAGCTGGACATGGCGCTGTCGCTGGTCGAGGGCATGAGCGAGGAATGGGATCCCAAGCGTTATCACGACACCTATCGCGATGACGTGATGGCGCTGGTGAAGAAGAAAATCAAGGCCGGACGCACCAAGACCATCACCAAACCGTCTGCGGAAGAAGCTGCGCCGAAGTCCGGCAATGTGGTGGATCTGGTGGCGCTGCTGCAGAACAGTTTGAAGAAGAAAGGCGCGCCAGCCGCTGCTACTCCGGCTTCGCCGCGTCGACGCCGAGCTTCTTGATAGCCGATGTCAGGCTGCGCGCGCTTTTGGCGTAGGCGTCCCAGGGAGCGTTGCCCACGTCGAGGCGTTGGTGGACGTTGGTGACCGTCCATTGGTCGCCGCTGCGCAGGCGCGCCAGCTCATCCCATTCCACTGGCACGGATATGCCCAATCCCGGCCGCACCCGCGCCGACCAGGCGCTGACCGTGGTGGAGCCGCGCCCGTTGCGCTGATAGTCGATGTAGATTTTACCGACCCGGTTGCGCGGGCCGCTCTTGAAGGCAAAGCGGTCGGGGAGCGTCTGCGCCATGTGGTTGACGATGGCTTGCGATACGGCCTTGACCGTGTCCCAATCGTACTGCGCACGCAGCGGGACGACGAGGTGCAGGCCCTTGCCGCCGCTGGTCTTCAGGAAGGGACGCAGGCCCAGCTCTTCCAGCATGGCGCGCGTGAGCTGGGCCGCTTCCTGCATCTGCGGCCAAGTCACGCCCTTGCCGGGGTCGAGGTCGAAGACCATGCGGTTGGGCGTTTCGTAGGCTTTGGCAGTGGCGTTTTGCGTGTGCAGCTCGACCACGTTCCACTGCGCGGCGGACAACAGGCCGCTTACGGTGGAGATTTCCAGCATCGGTGGATGGTCGGGATCGAGCGCGGAGTCGAGCTGGCGCACGCCGGGCAGCTTGCCGGTTTGAGCGTGCTTCTGGAAGAACAGTTCCCCCCCCACGCCCGATGGCGCACGCACCAGAGAGACGGGGCGGCCCTTCAGGTGCTGCAGCATCAGCTGACCCACCAGCGCGTAGTAGCGCACGAGGGCAATCTTGGTCGTACCGCTTTGAGCGTCGATTACTCGGTCGGGATGTGTGATTTTCAGCGATGGCGGCAGCGTCTCGCGAGCCTTGGTGTGACCAGCCGCGGGGCGCGGCGGCTTTGCCGGCTCGGACGGCTCGGACGGCTCGGACGGCTCGGACGGCTCGGACGGCTCGGACGACTTCGGCGGCTTCGATTGCTTGTGCGCGTCTGGCGTGCGTACCGCCACCTCGCGCCCAACCGCACGCGGCTTCTTGTCGGCCCGCAGCCCTTCGAATACCGCGTGGCGGATCGAACCATCGCGCGTCCATTCGCCGAAGCGCACCTCTGCCACCAGTTGCGGCATCACCCAACGCGCCCTTCTTTCGATCTTGCGGCTTGGAGCGAAGGGATTTTCCTGCGTCGCCAGCGCCGCCAACCGCCCCGACAGCGCGGTCAAGTCATCCGTATCGAAACCGCTGCCGACATTGCCCGCATAATGCAGCTTCCCTTCATCGTCGTAAGTCCCCAGCAGCAGCGAACCAAGGCCCGCGCGCGAACCCTGCGGATCGGTGTAGCCGCCGATGACGAATTCCTGCCGCAAGCCGCATTTCAGCTTGCTCCAGTCCCGGTTGCGGCGCGAAACATAAGGCGCATCGCGCCGTTTGCCGATCACGCCTTCCAGTCCCATATGGCAGGCGGTTGCGCGGATATCGGCTGCCGCACCGTCCAGCGCCGCGCTGAATCGCACGGCATCGCTGGACGATTTCTCCAGCAGCGCTTGCAACTGGGCGCGGCGCTGCTCCAGCGGCAGCTCGCGCAGATCGTGCCCGGCGTGGAAAGGAATGTCGAATATGAAGTAGACGATGTCGGCGGTCTTTTCATTGTCGAAGGCATTTTGCAGCAGGCCGAAGTCGGGACGTCCTTCCTCGTCGAGGACGACGATTTCGCCGTCGTACCAGCCAGAGGGCAGCTTCACGGCCAGCAGCGAGCGGTGTAACGGACCGAGTTTGCGCGTCCAGTCGTTGCCGTTGCGGGTAATCAGACGAACGTCCTTGCCGTCGATGCGCGCCAGCAGGCGATAGCCGTCGAATTTGACCTCGAACAGCCAGTCGCCAGACTCGGATGGAGGCTGCTCCACCAGCGTCGCCAGCTGCGGCGACAAGTGCTCAGGCAGCCCGGCTTGCGGTGCAGAATCGATGCCAGCGTTGGCGTCGCCGTTGCCGTTGCCGTTGGCGTTGGCGCCGGTGCGAGAGCGGGAGCCGCGATCGCCGGTCGCCACGTCAGCGGGCGCAGGCGCCGCCAGGGTCTCCGGCGCAGGCAGATCGCTCACGCTATCAGGCATCTCATCGACGACGCTGAATTCCGCCGCAGGCCGTGCGTAGTCGTCCTTTTCCTTGATGAGCAGCCAAGGCTCCTGCTTCTCGCCTTTGCCTTTCATACGCACCAAGGCCCAGCGCCCGCGCATCTTATGACCTTCCAGCTCGAATTTCAGGCTACCGCGCTTGAGGCCTTCATGCGGCTCATCCAGTGGATGCCACGTCCCCTTGTCCCAGATGATCACCTTGCCCGCGCCATACTGCCCCGCCGGGATCTCCCCCTCAAAGCGGTTATACGACACAGGATGGTCTTCCACATGCACCGCCATGCGCTTGTCATGCGTATCGTAGCTCGGCCCTTTCGGCACGGCCCAGCTGAGCATCACCCCATCCAGCTCCAGCCGGAAGTCGTAATGCAGCCTGCTGGCCCAATGCTTTTGAATCACGAAAGACAGCGCCTCCCCGCCCTGCCCCACGTCGCCTTCCGGCTCGGGAGTCACGGCGAAATTGCGCTTGGCCTTGTAAGTCTTCAGTGCGGTGCCCATCCCGACACGCTAGCGCACCAGGCCCGCCCGCACCGTGCGGCGACGAACATAAAAAAAGGCGAGCCATAAGGCCCGCCTTTTCGTCACGCGTCAAAGACGCTTACTGCTGCGCCAGCGCCGGTTTGGCCGACGCCGCCGGACTATCCCAGCCGCCGCCCAGGGAGCGGATCAACGCTACCGTCGTCACCGCGCGATTGCCGCGCAGCTGAACAGCCGAGCGCTCCACCGACGCCAGGTTGCGCTGCGCGTCCAGCAGGTCCAGATAGCTGGAACGGCCCGCCGCGTACAGCTTCTGCGCCAAATCGGCCGAACGGCGCGCCGAAACGACGGCGTCCTCGATCTGCGCCGTCTGGCCTTCCAGAATGCGCAGGCCGGCCAGGTTGTCTTCCACTTCCTGGAAGGCCACCAGCACGTTCTGGCGATAGGTGCCGACCGACTCTTCCAGCGCCGCTTCGCTGCGCTTGATGTTGGCGTTGTTACGGCCACCGTCGATCAGCGGCGCCGACAGGGCCGCGCCCAGCAGCCACGAACGGCTGCTCCACTTGAACACGTCCGCCACGGTGTTACCCGAGACGCCGCCCGCGCTGGCGTTCAGCACCAGCGCCGGGAACATGGCCGAGCGGGCCACGCCGATGCGGGCATTGGCCGCTTCCATCGCCTTCTGTGCGGCGGCGATGTCGGGACGGCGCTCCAGCAGCGAGGACGGCATACCCTGCGGGATCACCGGCAGCAGCGTGGTATCCAGCAGCGGGCTTGGACCGGCCGTGTAGGCGGCCGCCGGTTTGCCCAGCAGGACAGCCAGCGCATGCTCGGTCGTCACGCGCTGACGCTGCAGGCCGATGGCTTCGGCGCGGGAAGTTGCCAGCTCCGTCTTGGCGCGTGACAGATCGAACTCGCCGATGTCGCCCAGGTCGAAGCGGCGCTGGTTGACCTTCACGTTTTCCTCGCGCGTCTCGACGGTGCGGGCCAGCGTTTCCAGCTCGGCGTCGGTGGAGCGCAGCTTGAAGTAAGTCTGCGCCACGTCGGCCTGCACGGCCAGCAGCACGGAGCGGTAATTCGCTTCCACGCTGGCGGCGTCGTTGCGGGCCGCCGCCACGTTGGACGACACGCGGCCGAACAGGTCCACTTCATACGACGCCGTCAGATTGGCGCTGAAGGCCTTGGCCGGCGCCACCGGCGTACCAGCGGGCAGGCCAAGCTCCACGTCCGACTGGCGCAGGCGCTGCGCGCCCACGTTCACGCCCACTTGCGGGATGCGGTCCGCTTCCGCGATGCCGGCGATATAGCGCGCCTGCTTCACGCGGGCCGCCGCCACAGCCAGATTGGCGTTGGCCTTGGTCGCTTCGGCGATCAGCTCATTCAGGGCCGGGTCGTTAAACACCAGCCACCATTCGCCGCGCGGCTGCTGCTCGGCAGGCTGCGCGCGCTTCCAGGTGCTGCCGTCGGTCGCGGTCAGTTCCGGCGCCGGCGCAAACTGCGACTCCTTGAAGGCAGCCGGTACTTCCGTCTGCGGCTGCTTGAATTCCGGCGCGGCGCAGGCGCTCAGCAACAGCGCTGCCAGCAGGGGCGCCACGCCCTTTGCGATCATGGATTTCATCTTAATGAGTTCCTTCCAGTTTCACCGCTGCGGCTACAGGAGCCACGACGGCGGGTTTGCTCTTCTCCAGGCGTACGGCCAGCTTGCGCAGCAGGACGTAGAACACCGGCGTCAGGAACAGGCCGAAGAAAGTCACGCCCAGCATGCCCGCAAACACGGCCACACCCATCGCATGACGCATTTCCGAACCGGCGCCGTGCGAGAACACCAGGGGCACCACGCCCATGATGAAGGCGATCGACGTCATCAGGATCGGACGCAGACGCAGGCGGCAGGCTTCCAGCGCCGCTTCCACGATCGAGCGGCCATGGTGTTCCAGCTCACGCGCAAACTCCACGATCAGAATCGCGTTCTTCGACGCCAGGCCGACCAGCACGAACAGCGCGATCTGGGTGAAGATGTTGTTGTCGCCGTGGGTTACCTTCACGCCCAGCAGAGCGCACAGGATGGACATCGGCACGATCAGGATCACGGCCAGCGGCAGGGTCCACGATTCGTACTGGGCGGCCAGCACCAGGAAGACCAGCAGCACGCACAGCGGGAACACGTAGATCATGGTGTTGCCGGCGATGATGTCCTGGTAGGTCAGCTCCGTCCATTCGTAGCTGATGCCCTTCGGCAGAACCTCGTTGACGATCTTGGTCATTTCAGCCTGCGCTTCGCCCGACGACACGCCCGGAGCCGGGCCGCCGTTCAGTTCAGCCGACACGTAGGCGTTGTAGCGCTGTACCCGGTCCGGGCCATAGCTGTCCTTCACGCGCATCAGCGAGGACAGGGGAATCATCTCGCCCTTGTCGTTGCGGACCTTGAGCTGGGCGATGTCCTGGGCGTGCGAACGGAACTGCTGGTCCGCCTGCACACGCACCTGGTAGGTGCGGCCGAACTGGTTGAAGTCGTTCACGTAGTACGAGCCCAGATTGATCTGCAAGGTCTGGTAGATGGTCGCCAGCGGCACGCCCACCTGCTTGGCCTTGACGCGGTCGATGTCGGCGAACAGCTGCGGCACGTTGATCTGGTAGCCCGAGAACACGCCGGCCAGCTTCGGATTCTTCCAGGCCTTCATCTGCACCGCCTGCACGGCCTTGTACAGCTCATCGGGACCGAGGTTGCCGCGGTCTTCGATCATCAGCTTGAAGCCGCCCGTGGTGCCCAGGCCATTGACCGGTGGCGGAGGCAGCACCAGCACGAAAGCGTCCTTGATGGCGCCCATGCGCTTGTTGATCTCGCCGGCGATGGCTTCCGCCGATTCGCTCTTCTTGGTGCGTTCCTCGAAAGGCTTCAGCGGCGTGAACACGATGCCCGCGTTAGGCGCATTGGTGAAACCGTTGATCGACAGACCGGGGAAGGATACCGAGTCGGCCACGCCAGGAATATCCTTGGCGATGTCGGACATCTTGCGGATCACTTCTTCCGAGCGGTCCAGCGAGGCGGCGTCCGGCAGCTGCGCGAAGCCAATCAGGTACTGCTTGTCCTGCGCTGGCACGAAGCCCGGCGGCACCAGCTTGAACATGAAGCCAGCGCCTGCGGCCAGCACCGCGTAGACGACCAGCGAGCCGCCCTTGCGCTTCAATACGCCCGTCACGCCGCTTTCATAGCTGTGCGAAGCGCGGTTGAAGAAGCGGTTGAACCACTTGAAGAAGCCACCGAAGACTTTTTCCATGCCGCGGGTCAGCGCATCTTTCGGCGCGTCGTGCGACTTCAGCAGCGATGCCGCCAGGGCCGGAGCCAGGGTCAGCGAGCTGAATGCCGAGATCACGGTCGAAATGGCGATGGTCAGCGCGAACTGCTTGTAGAACTGGCCAGTCAGGCCGGACACGAACGCGATCGGCACGAACACGGCGCACAGCACCAGGGCGATGGCGATAATCGGACCGCTCACCTCTTTCATGGCCTGGATGGTCGCGTCATGCGGCGACAAGCCGTTCTCGATATTACGCTCGACGTTCTCCACCACCACGATGGCGTCGTCCACCACGATACCGATGGCCAGCACAAGGCCGAACAGCGACAGCGTGTTGATCGAGAAGCCGAATGCCAGCATCACGGCAAAGGTACCCACCACCGACACGGGCACGGCCAGCAGCGGAATCACCGAAGCGCGCCAGGTTTGCAGGAACACGATCACCACCAGCGCCACCAGGATGATGGCTTCGATCAGGGTGTGGATCACAGCGCGGATCGACTCGCGCACGAATTGGGTCGGGTCGTACACAATCTTGTATTCGACGCCTTCCGGGAAATCTTTCGACAGGCGGGCCATCGTCTCGCGCACGTCATGCGACAGTTGCAGAGCGTTCGCATTGGGTGCTTCGAAGATGGGGATCGCCACCGCCGACTTGTTGTTCAGCAGGGAGCGCAGCGCGTAGGAGTCGGAACCCATCTCCATGCGGGCCACGTCCTTCAGCAGCGTCACGCCGCCGTCGGCATTGGTCTTGAGGACGATGTTGCCGAATTCTTCCTCGGTCTGCAGACGGCCTTTCGTGTTAACGGTCAGCTGGAAGTCCGCGCTCTTGCTCGGACCCTGGCCGATCACGCCGGCCGCCACCTGTACGTTCTGTTCGCGGATCGAGTTGACCACGTCGCTGGCGGTCAGGTTACGCGCCGCCACCTTCTGCGGATCGAGCCAGACGCGCATGGCGTAGTCGCCGGAGCCGAACAGCTGCACCTCACCCATGCCGGGCAGGCGCGCCAGCTGGTCCTTGACGTTCAGCACCGCGTAGTTGCGCAGATACAGGTCGTCGTAACGGCCGTTCGGCGACTGCAGGTGCACCACCATGGTCAGGTTAGGCGAAGACTTCACCGTCGTCACGCCGATCTGGCGCACTTCGTCCGGCAGGCGTGGCAGCGCGCGCTGGACACGGTTCTGCACCTGGGTTTCCGCCAGGTCGACGTTGGTGCCGATCTTGAAGGTGACGGTCAGCGCCAGCGCGCCGTCCGAAGTATTTTGCGAGGACATATAGAGCATGTTCTCGACGCCGTTGATCTGCTCTTCCAGTGGCGCGGCCACCGTGTCGGCGATGATCTTCGGGTTCGCGCCAGGATACTGGGCACGCACCACCACGGTGGGCGGCACCACGTCCGGATATTCCGAGATCGGCAGCTGGAAGATCGAAATCAGGCCAGCCACGAAAACTACGATCGACAAGACCGCCGCGAAGATCGGCTTGTCGACAAAGAAGCGTGAAATATTCATGTATTTATTCCTTCGAGGTGGCGGCCTTGCCCGTCGTCAGGGCGGCTACCTTGTCTTCTTTCTTGGCTTCCGGTTTGGCCGGATCGCCCTTGGCGGCCAGCGGATCGGCGTCCATCGGCACCATCTGCGGCGTCACCGGCGCGCCGGGATGCACGCGCTGCAGGCCGTTGACCACGATGCGCTCGCCGGGCTTCAAGCCTTCGCGCACCACTCGCAGGCCGTCAACCACGGGCCCCAGGGTGACGGCGCGGTATTCGGCCTTGCTGTCCTGACCGACGACGAACACGAACTTGCGGTTCTGGTCAGTGCCGATGGCGCGCTCGTTGACCAGCAGCGCGGTCTTGGCGGCCGCGTCGCCGGCGTCGCCCAGCTGCACGCGGGCGAACAGGCCTGGCACCAGGACGCCATCCTTGTTCGGCAGCACGGCGCGCATGCGCACGGAGCCGCTGCGGGTGTCGAGCTGGTTGTCGACGAATTCCAGCTTGCCTTCGTGCGGGAAGCCCGTCTCGTTGGCGAGGCCGATTTTCACTTCCACCGGCTTGCCCTTGTGGGCGGCGGCGCCGACGCGAAGATAGGTGTCCTCGTCGCCGTCGAACGAAGCGTAGATGTTGTCCTGCGAGACGACGGAAGTCAGCACCACCGAAGCGTCGACCAGGTTACCCAGCGTGATTTCCGCCTTCGACACACGGCCGTCGATGGGCGCCGTCACCTGGGTGTAGCTCAGATTCAGCTTGGCCGACGCGAACTGCGCCTGCGCGGCGCGGGCGTTGGCGTCCAGCTCTTTCAGGCCGGAGGCTTTTTCGTCGTATTCGCGCTGAGCGATGGCTTTATCGGCCAGCAGTTTTTCGGCGCGGACCAGTTCCAGCTTGGCCAGTTCCGCCTTGGCGCGGGCCGAGTTGGCGGCCGCTTCGGCGCGGTCGGCTTCAGCCTGGAATGGGCGCGGGTCGATCACGAACAGCACGTCGCCCTTCTTCACCACGCTGCCCGGCTTGAAGTTGATGGCGGTGATGTAGCCGTTCACGCGGGGACGGATCTGCACCTGCTCGATGGCTTCCAGGCGGCCGGAGAATTCCTGCGTTTCCGCGACCTGCTTTTCCAGCACGGCGGCGGCGGAGATGGGCGGGCCGCCCGCAGCGGCGGCATTGTCCGCCGGCTTGCCGGTGGCTTCGTCGCAGCCGGAGAGTGTGAACGCGGCCAGTCCCGCCAGTGCCATAGCGGCGGCCAGAGGCCGGGCTACCGCAGTGAATCGCTCAATGTTTTTCATGTTAATCCCTTTTTGTATGAAAATATTTAATGAAAATGGCGAGTCCGGCTGCTCCATCGAAATCGTTGGACAACACGGCGCTAGCGCTGAGCCGCACAATGCGGCGGCAGCGTTATTTCTGCTACTGCTAAAAGACGGGGATCCCTTGTCAGGCCGGCGGTGTCTCGTTCCGTTCCAGTCCAGCGAGGAAGCTGGCAATCTCTCCAAGCGCATGGGTTCTGCATGCGCATTCGTTACGTGCCCCTTCTTCGTACAGGGGCGCCGGCGGCAGCCGGGTCATGCTGGTTTGTACGCCGCAGTGGTGCAGCTTGCGGGCGTATTCTTCCGCTTCGTCGCGAAGCGGATCGTCTTCCGCCGACATGATCAGGGCCGGCGGCAGGTTTTTCAGGCGGCTCGATTGCAGCGGCGAGGCGTAGGGGTGGGTGCGGTCGGCCGCATTCGGCAGATAGCCGCGATAAGCGGCGGCGCAGGCGTCGGCCACTTCTTCCATGCCGGGCACGGAGGGCAGATCGCGCATCGAGCAGCTGGTCAGGCCCGGATCAAGCATGGGCATGATCAGCATCTGGCCCGCCAGCGCGGGACCGCCGCGATCGCGCGACATCAGCGTGCAGACGGCGGCCAGGTTGGCGCCCGCCTCGATGCCCGCCACCAGCAGCGACTTGCCCGTCCATCCTAGCTTGGCCTTGTTCTTCTTGGCCCAGGCCAGCACGGCGTGCGCATCTTCCACTGCGGCGGGGAATGGCTTCACCGTGGCCAGCGTATAAGTGGAGGCCAGCACGGCGTAGTCCGGATGGTTATCCGCCAGGTAGCGCAGGAACATGTCGATTTCCTCCAGATCGCCGCCCACGAAGCCGCCGCCGTGGAAGAACACGATCAGCGCGTCGCGCTTGGCGGCCGTGCCGCTCGTGTACAGGCGGGCCGGCAGCGGACCTTCGGCGCCGCGCACATCCAGCGCGCGCACCTTGAGCAGGTCCGACAGGGGCTGCACCTCGTTCGCCGGTTCGCCGCGCGCGGGGTGGCTGATCTGGAGTTCGGCCTGGGTCATTGGCGTACCGTGCCTTTCTCGCTGACGGAAGACAGCAGCGCGTTTTCCGCCGTATCGGCGCAGGCCAGGGCGGCGCTGCCGTCCAGCTGCTCGGTCAGGGCATGCACGCCGCTCGCCTCGTAGCGGGCCGCGCGCGCATAATCCTTGGACGACACGATGCCTGCCAAAGCGACAGAGCTGAGCGCCACTGCGACTATTGCAAAAATCATATTCCGAAGTGCCATGATGTTGTCCTTCCATTGCTGCGATACAGCAATCATAGACTTGATCTACAATCCGATAAATGACCCAAACTTGAATTGATTGTTCAAAATACCGAACAATGCGGATAAATGATGAATAAACTCCAAGCGATGGAAGTGTTTGTGCAGGTGGTGGACGCGGGCGGATTCACCCGCGCGGCGGAAAATATGCAGCTGCCCAAGGCCACCGTCTCCACCCTGATCCAGTCGCTGGAGACGGCGCTGTCGGTCAAGCTGCTGCACCGGACCACGCGCCAGATCAGCGTCACCGCCGACGGCGCGGCCTATTATGAGCGCTGCCTGCGCATCCTGTCCGACGTGCGCGAAGCGGAGGAATCGCTGTCGCGCACGCGGCTCAGCCCCAGCGGGCGGCTGCGGGTGGACGCGCCCACGGGCCTGGCCTCCGACATCCTGATCCCCGCCCTGCCCGATTTCTTCACCCGCTATCCCGACATCCAGCTGGAGCTGGGCTGCAGCGACCGGCCGGTGGACCTGATCGAGGAAGGCGTGGACTGCTGCGTGCGCGGCGGCACCCTCGACGACTCGAGCCTGATCGCGCGCCGCGTGGGCGTGCTGCACTTCACCACCTGCGCTTCGCCGGACTACCTGGCCCGCAACGGCCGGCCCACGCATCCCAGCGAACTGGTGAACCATAAATGCGTCAACTATTTTTCCGCCCGCACGGGCAAGCTGTATGACTGGGACTTTTCGCGCGACGGCGAGCGCCTGCAGCTGGCCTTGACCGGCCATATCGCGCTGAACGATTCCAATGCCTATGTGGCGGCGGGCGTGGCGGGACTGGGCATCGTGCAGATGGCCGGCTTCCAGATCGAAGCCATGATCGCCAGCGGCAAGCTGGAAGTGCTGCTGCGGGACTGGACCTCCGACCCGATTCCCATCCACGTCGTGTATCCGCAAAACCGCCACCTGTCGGCCAAGGTGCGCGTGTTTGTAGAATGGGTGGCCGAGCTGTTTTCCAATAATATGCGCCTGCCCAGGGCGGACGCGCGCAACACTCATATGGAGCTAGCCTCATGAGCCACCGCATCGTCTTCCTCGACCGCGACAGCGTGATCGCCGACTTGCGCCGTCCCGCCTTCGAGCATACGTGGACGGAATTCCCGGCCACGGCCGCCGCCGACGCGGGCGCGCGCCTGCGCGAGGCCCACGCCACCATCGCCATCATCAACAAGGTGCCCTTGCGGGCGGCCGATATCGCCACGCTGCCGGAATTGAAGCTGGTCGCCGTCGCCGCCACCGGCACCGACATCCTCGACCTGGCGGCCTGCCGCGAGCGGGGCATCGCCGTCTCCAATGTGCGCAACTACGCGGTGAACACGCTGCCCGAGCACGTGTTTGCGCTGATGCTGGCCCTGCGCCGGCGGCTGCTGGAATACCGTGCCGATATCGAGGCGGGCAAGTGGCAGAAGTCGGAGCGCTTCTGCCTGCTCGACCATTCCATCTGCGACCTGGCGGGTAGCCGTTTGGGACTGGTGGGATACGGGGCGCTGGGCAAGTCGGTGGCGCGCATCGCCCGCGCCTTCGGCATGGAAGTGCTGGTGCATACGCGCTCGCCGCTGCCCGATGCGCAGGGCGACGGTGTGCGCGCCGTGGGCTTCGATGAGCTGCTGGAGACGTCCGACATCATCAGCCTGCACCTGCCGCTGTCGGAGCAGACGCGCCATATGATAGGCGCGGACGAACTGCGGCGCATGAAGCGCTCCGCCCTGCTGATCAACACGGCACGTGGCGGGCTGGTGGACGAGGCGGCGCTGGCGGCGGCCTTGCAGCAAGGCCTGATCGCGGGCGCGGGCTTCGACGTGCTGTCGAAGGAGCCACCGCCGGCGGACAATGTGCTGCTCAATCTGCGCCTGCCCAACTTCATCCTCACGCCGCATACAGCATGGGCCAGCGGCCAGGCCATGCAGGCGCTGGCCGATCAGCTAATCGGTAATATCGAAGCCTGGGAAGCGGGCGCGCCGCGCAACGTCGTCGCTTAATACGTGCCGGGCAGAAGGATGCCCTTGTCTACCTGCGTCACGTCGCGCAGGCCGCAGAAGGCCATGGTCAGGTCCAGCTCGTTGCGGATAATGTCCAGGCATTTGCTCACGCCCTGCTCGCCCATCGCGCCCAGGCCGTAGAGGAAGGCGCGGCCGATGTAGACGCCCCTGGCGCCCAGCGCCAGCGCGCGGATCACGTCCTGCCCCGAACGGATGCCGCCGTCCATGTGCACTTCGATCTGCTTGCCCACGGCATCAACGATGGCGGGCAGCGCGGCGATGGAGGATGGCGCGCCATCAAGCTGGCGGCCGCCGTGATTGGAGACGATCAGCGCATCGGCGCCGCTTTCCACGCACAGGCGCGCGTCTTCCGCGTCCATGATTCCCTTGATGATCAGCTTTCCGCCCCAGCGCTGCTTGATCCACTCCACGTCCTTCCACGACAGGGCCGGATCGAACTGCTGGCTGGTCCACGAAGACAGCGAGGACATGTCGGACACCGACTTGGCGTGGCCGACGATATTGCCGAAGCTGTGGCGCTTCGTGCCCAGCATGCCCAGGCACCAGCGCGGCTTAGTCATCATGTTGAGGATGTTGGGGATCGTCAGCTTGGGCGGGGCCGACAGGCCGTTGCGCAAGTCCTTATGGCGCTGGCCCAGCACCTGCAGGTCCAGCGTCAGTACCAGCGCCGAGCAGCGCGCGGCCTTGGCGCGGTCGATCAGGCGCTCGATGAAGTCGCGCTCCTTCATCACATAGAGCTGGAACCAGAATGGCTTGCTGGTGTGGGCGGCGATGTCCTCGATGGAGCAGATGCTCATGGTGGACAGCGTGAACGGGATGCCGAATTTTTCCGCCGCTTTGGCAGCGAGGATTTCTCCGTCGGCGTGCTGCATGCCGGTGAAGCCGGTGGGCGCGATGGCGACGGGCATGGCCACTTCCTGGCCGACCATGGTCGACTTCAGCGTGCGGTTTTCCAGGTTCACGGCCACGCGCTGGCGGAACTGGATTTTCTGGAAGTCGTCGCTGTTCGCGCGGTAGGTGGATTCGGTCCAGGAGCCAGCATCGGCGTACTGGTAAAACATGCGCGGCACGCGCCGCTCTGCCAGCTGGCGCAAGTCTTCAATGCAGGTAATGATGGTCATGCGCATTCCTCGTCGCGGTGATGGTCAGATCATCAACGATTTCCCGGGAAATGCCAATAGGAAAAATGCTGAGGCTATTAATGCTTGGTCAGCTGAAGTATAGCCAGCAGCAGGCCTGTCAGCGAAAAGAACTGCACGAAGAACAGGCCCAGTATCCAGTTGCGCAGGCGCTGCTCCATCTGATGCAGTTCCTCTTTTGTGGCGCAGTTGTCCAGCCGGGCGTTGATTTCGGCAAAGCGAGCATCGATTTCCGCGAAGCGGGGATTGAGTTCGGCCATCAGTTCGGCCTTGAACCTGGCCAAGCGCTCCTCCAGGTACTGCTTGGTCACATAATTCGCGCGGATTTCCGCGACGTCTTCCACCAGCGTAGCCATTTGTATTTCCAGCACCGAAACCCGCACCGCCAGATTTTCATCGTTCGCCATGACGCCTCCGCCTGATGTGGCGTCCACTATAGAGTAGGACAAACGGGCGGCGAACAAGTTCCGCCGTAGATGCTGCGCTGGATCAAATGGGATGTAGAAAAGAAAAAGGGGTCAGATCTTGCGATCTGACCCCACAATTCTGGTGCGGCTGGCAGGAATCGAACCCACGACCCCTTGGTTCGTAGCCAAGTACTCTATCCAGCTGAGCTACAGCCGCGAAAAACAGCATTATAGCAGCACTTTTCATGATCGCGAAGTATGCCATGAAGAAATTTATTCGCTTTTTACGCAACATGCTGCCAAGAATGCATTTTTCCGGCAATAACAGTAGTAAAATAGCATCCCCGCGCCGTTAACGCACCGAGAGGAGTAGTGATGGATCAGACTTACCGCCCGAGACAGAACGCAGCCATGGCCGATATCGTCGATGATGCGATCGCCCTCGACCGCAAAGTGGGCGCCGCCAATGCCTGGGTCTACATGACCGCTGCCAATGTTCCCGTGCCCGTGGTCAAGCGCGTGCTGGCCACCCCTTCCCTGCGTCGCGGCGGCAACTAAGTACTACAAAACGGGACTCGGAAAAGAAAAAGGGACCAGATCTTTCAATCTGGTCCCACAATTCTGGTGCGGCTGGCAGGAATCGAACCCACGACCCCTTGGTTCGTAGCCAAGTTGGAAAAATAGAAATCTTTTATAAACAATGACTTGCCAACGCCCGTTGTGCGAGTTTTGCAGCAAAATGCCTAGGAGCGCTGGTAACAGTCGCGCAAAAAGTCGCGCAGTATTCCGGCCACCACGGCATGTCGTAGATAAAAACGCAATACAGAAAGATTTTTACATAGTGGAAAGACGAGGCATTGGTTGCGCGACTTTTGCGCGACTTCGTTTACATTTCTGGTAAATCTATTGGAAGGGACGAAACTATGATCGAACTAATTCTCATCGGACTCGCCATTTGGGGCGGTCTTTTCTTGCTAGCCATGATCATGGAGTGGTTGAGGAATTAGCCTTTGCTCTTGCGGCATTGATGATTCCAATAACAGTGGGCGGCGAGTTTTTTGCGCCATCATCCTTGTCGCCGGGCCCAGTGGTGCCGGAAACGCTTGGCGCAGCTACTATGTTGCCCAGGATGTTGTTTTGGCCTGGTGATAGCTGCCCATTTTGGCGAGCCAGGGCCAGAACATCGTCCACGGAGTCACCTCCGGATGATAGCGCCCTGGTGAGCCCGCGCAGGGCTAACCCGTTCGTCCATGCATCGGAAAACGCCTTTGCCGTCTGAAGTGGAGCGGAGAGGAAATTTTTCAATGCCGCGCCCTCGGCAAGATTCTGAGCGGTCGGAGAGCCGGCAGTGGGACGATACCCCTGCGCCCTAAAGGTGTTCAGCGCGTCGCTAAACAAATCAGGCTTCCCACCAGATACCCTCAATGCCTCCATCAAATTTGCTTCCTGTGCCGGATTTCCGGCCACGTTCGCGGCAAATTTGGCGCCCCCGAATGCATTTTCGCCGCCCATCGTGCGTTGAGAGGCCTCAGCAAATTTCCGCGAAAGGTCTTGAGCTATGAAGTTGCTCAAAATATCAGGATTTTGCGCCCCTATTGTAGTCGCAGTATTCCTTACAACATCTGGTGTTACATCAGCTGGAGCGTTTGGCAGTAACGATTCCGACTGCTGTTTGAAATCGTTGGAATTGGCCAATTTCCCTATCTGCCCATTTTGCATAGGGACAACATTGTCGCGCATGTTCTGCGCAACGATATCGCGAGCTTTTGCATAGTCAGGGAGTGCCTGGTCCATCGTATCTGTGATGGCGGTGGCGGCTCCGGATCTGTTGCTTGCCCCATACGCATCACCACTGATCGATTTCGCCTGCGACTGCGAATTGAGATATTTTTTTGCGGCATCCAGCCACTGTGCGCTACCTTCTGTGGCATTGTGCAATCCGCCATAAGGATCACCCTTCACCGCTTCCAGTGCCGCAGCAACTCGTGGATCGCTGGCGAGCGCATTCCATTCATGCGCTGGGATCCTGACCGCAGGATCGTTCGAGGTTGCCGCGTAATATGGTTCAGCGGCAGCATTCCCACTGCGTCTGGCAGAGTCGATCGAATCTTGCGCCGCTTGCTGCAAGGTGCCGGCGAGAGTATCGGGGGATGCGCTCCCGCGCGCGATTCCGCTAGTTACTTGGTCCATCAGTGCCGCGTTATTTGCCGGCCGCGACTGCATTATTGGCGTAAGCGTGGTTGCCGCATGATCAGATTGCTCAGCAAGACGCTGCTGAACTTGCATTTTTGGATTGGCGCCAGTGACATGCTGCAATGCCTCATAGGCAGTGATGGGGCTTCCCTGTTCAGCCGCGCGCTGAGCCAGAATCTTTGCCTGGCCAATTTGTTCCGGCGTGATTCCGCTCAGAGCAGCTGCTGCCCTATCCCCAGCAGTGCCACGAGCCGCCACAACAGCACCTGGCAGCATGCCGCCGGCAAGTGATGCCCCCGTTTTGATGGTCGTATCCAGCCACGGCATTCCGGTGTCGACGCCGCGTGTAACTTCGTTTGCCACACCCATTCCAGTTCCGGCTGCAATCGGGGCAATGATGTCGCGCGCCAGCGGACCATACGCTGAAAATGAGGTTGGGGCTTCCAGGATCCGGGCTCCTGAACTAGCGAGAGATCGCGGGTTGACGCCACCACCGCCGACGACCTGCCCGACGGCGTCCGCAATACGCTCCGGCATATTTGTTGGGTTCTTATTGTCATCAATGAGCCCAGCTGCATGCCCGATTTTGGACCACCCACTCAGGGCATCCGGAGCGATAGTGGATGGGAAGTCGGTGCTGCCAGTGATGACATGCTTCCCAACGCCATATGCAGCGATTCCAAGATTTGCGGCATTGACCAGCGCGTTGGGAATGGAATCAGCCAAGCCAGCTGCCCCCTTAGCTACGCCATTGGTGAACGTGTCCCAAATCCCAGGATGTTTTCCATTGGGTGAGTCCGCAAAGGTTTTTTCTGTCGACTGTGCCGGATGCGGTTGAATCGGCGCGCTTTGCCTGGCCGCCAGCCTGGCGCGTAAATCGGCGAGAGCGTCATCATGTGGCGCGGCCGATGTTTGGTTTGGGCCGGTCAGTTTGCCGTTAGCGGCAAGCCGCGCGCGCAAATCGGCGAGAGCGTCGTTATCCATTATTTGTACTGGTTCACAATATTGGTATAGCCAGAGAATTTACGCTCGAAGTCCTGGGCGTCAGCTGGGCTCATGCTGGCAATAAATGCGTCGCGCTGCGTCGGTTGCATGTGGCTGTAGAGAATAATCCTTGGATCGTAATTCTGATTCCACTGGCTGTCGAAGTTGCTCGCCTGATTTGGCGTGATCGTGCCCCCATGCTGATTGATAAAACCTTGCTTAGCCGTTTGAAAAGCGAGCGTTCCGAGTGCATTTGCCTTCGCAAAAGCAAGGACATTCCGATTGACGTCATTCCCTAGACCGATATTTGCGCTACCAGCCTCTGCCATGTCCTGCGCGGCATCGGTGGCGCTACCACCCATGCCTACGCGCTGCTCGGCCAGCATCTGGCTGGTGTATTTTTTAAATTCTTGAGCAGCGTTAGTTGCGGAAACATCGACTGGGACACCATGGGTTGCTGCCCAGCTTTTCCAAGTTGCCAATTGCTGGGCGCCGGCTCCAGAGGTGAACTGATCGAGCAACGGCTCCAGTGTTTTGATTCGCGCGAGAATACCCGGGACTTGGTCTGCTGCTGCCTTTTGCTTTTCCCATGTTTGCGATTGAGCAGTGCCTTGGGCTTTGGCGGTTTCCTCAGCCGCTACGGCTTCAGGCCCTCCATTGATCTTGACAGTCGACCATGACCCATCATCATTATGCACATTCATAAACCCTTGCGGTGCTGATCCAGGTAGGGTATGTACATTCCCTTTTGAATCGATATAACGCTCGCTTCTCAGCGACACGGGCGCGATATATCCCAACTGATCCAGCTGCCGCTGAATAGCAATCCCGGCTGGCGAATTTGCTCCGACGCGCTGCAGGGCGGCGGATAGCTTCTCGGCGTCCGATGGCTCGTTTACTTTTCTCAAATCAGCACCAGCGCCAGGGTTGGCATATTCAACGTTTGCCTCCGCCATTTGAAATTCCGGCGTCGGCTCAAGTAGACCTGTTTTTGGATTGAACTTATAGGCACTCGTGTGCGATACGGCGGCCGGGACAGACATTGTTGGCGCCGGCTGCGGCCCGGACGCCCCTCCCGGTGCTGTGCTTGACGCTCCATTGCGCATCTGTTGCATGGTCGCTAGCACCTTCTGCGAGTACGCCGCCGGCGTCGTGCCCAGCGAATCAGCTACGTCGTCGCGGATCGAGCCGTCGGCATTGATCGCGCCACGGCCACCAATGTAGGCCGCCGCCGTCTTCCCGATATCTCCGCCGAAGTGGTTGTAGTCATCGGAGATTTTGCGCAGAGCCGCCGCCGTACGGTCCGCATCGTTCGTATAGACCTCACCTGGTTTGGCGTATTGCGCGAACGTTGCCGGCATGATCTGCATGGTGCCAGTGGCGCCTTGGGGGCTCACTGCGTTCGGATTGCCGTTTGACTCGACGTGCTGAATGGCGGCCTGCAGCATCGGAAGAGTGGTCGACT